>Ga0209628_10001550_pt1 | contig 15007 bp, 13 predicted proteins | sample TergutCu122P4_FD_187285 | JGI IMG/M metagenome (GOLD analysis project Ga0209628, IMG submission 187285) | Cubitermes ugandensis P4 segment gut microbial communities from Kakamega Forest, Kenya - Cu122 P4 (SPAdes) (version 2) | ecosystem: Host-associated > Arthropoda: Insects > Digestive system...
GGGTTGAAGGTGAGATTGTGAAAAAAATTCTGCTAATCACAGTTTAACTCACATTTGACAAGGAGTTACCGGTTTTCATACAAACTTGTCGACGGACTGAGCAGTCCGCCCAATCAAATCCTTTCGGTACGGGCTGGTCAAAAATCGGGTTTTTGATACACTCGCTTGCTGTGAACTGGTTTTCCGGGCGGGAGTCTGGAATTCTTTGGGAAATCCCTGTTTTTCAGGAGGAGACTTTGCGCGAATTAACCCCACGAGAAATCGTTGTTGAATTGGACAAGCACATCGTCGGACAGGACGCCGCCAAACGGTCCGTCGCCGTTGCTATTCGGAATCGTTGGCGCAGGCAGCGTGTTGACGACGCAATGAAAAAAGAGATTGCGCCGAAAAATATCATGATGGTCGGCCCCACTGGCGTCGGGAAAACGGAAATCGCCCGACGTCTGGCCGCGCTGACCGGCGCGCCGTTTATCAAAGTCGAAGCGACCAAGTACACCGAAGTCGGATATTACGGACGTGATGTCGAAAGCATGGTTCGGGAACTGGTTGAAAACTCCATCGGCCTGGTTCGTGAGCAGGAACGGGAAAAAATCCAGGAAGAGGCAAAAAAACGGGTCGAAGATCGCTTGATTGATCTCCTGCTCCCCCCACCGCCGATGGTTGCGTCGTCTTCGGACGGCGATTTGGGCGACGATCCGGACGTTCTTAACGTCGCAAAGCCATCGGAGTCGCCACAGCAGGTGCGGTATCAACGCAACCGTGAAAAAATCCGGGCAATGCTTCAGTCCGGGGAAATGGATAACCGAGTGGTATCCATTACGTCCGAAACCCGGGTTACGCCCATTATGATGGGGATGCCGGGCATGGATATGATGGACCTGAACCTTGACGAAATGTTCAGCAAAATTCTGCCGAAAAGCCGTACCAAACGGGAACTGTCCGTCAAAGACGCCAGGGCAATCCTCATGGAGCAGGAATGCGACTCGCTCATCAATCGGGATAAAGTTCAAACGGACGCCGTGGAACTCGCGGAAAATGTCGGGATTATTTTCATCGACGAGCTTGACAAGATTGTTGCGAGCGAAAAGCAGCATGGAGCCGACGTTTCCCGGCAGGGGGTGCAACGGGACCTGTTGCCGATTGTCGAAGGCACGACCGTACAAACGAAGTACGGTTTCGTCAAAACGGATCACATTCTTTTCATCGCCGCCGGGGCGTTTCACCGTTCCAAGCCGAGCGATCTCATGCCGGAATTACAGGGGCGGTTTCCCGTTGTCGTCGAATTGAGCGATTTGACGAAAGAGGATTTTGTCCGTATTCTCACCGAGCCGAGCGGTTCGCTGACGAAGCAATATAAGGCACTGATGAACACGGAAAAGGTCAATATCGTTTTCCGCAAGGACGCGATTCAAACGCTTGCCGATTTTGCGTTTGAAGCGAATCAGCGAACGCAAAACATCGGGGCAAGACGACTTTACACGATCATGGAGCGGCTTCTCGAGGAGCTTAGTTTTGACGCGCCCGACATGGGGGGCAAAACCGTAACCATTGACGCCGCTTACGTGAAAAAGCAACTCCAAAAAATCACTCAGGAAGAGGATTTGAAGAAGTTTATCTTGTAAACTTTTGGAAACAATAAAATGACGTTAAATTTTACGGCTTTTATCGAGAAAGATTTGGAAAGTGGTATGTACGTCGGTACCGTACCGAGCTTACCGGGAGCACATACCTTCGCCGAAACCATCGATGATTTGCAGGACAAGCTGGCTGAAGTGATTACGCTCTGTCTTGAGGAGAGGGATCAGAATGAAATTACGTGTTTACATTGACGCATCGGTTGTCTACGGTGCGCCTTCCAAGGAATTTTCGCAAGATTCGCAACGGTTTTGGGAGGCTTTCCGAAACGATGAGTTTATCCTCATTGTGTCGGACGTGTTGGAAGAAGAAATCGAACGTGCGCCGCAAAGTGTCCGTGACCGTTTTGAAGCACTGCCGGAATCTCGAATTGAGCGGGTTATTTCGACAGTGGAATCAAACAAATTGGCAATGCAGTATATTACGGAGAATGTTGTCGGTACGTCCAATCTCGACGATTGCCGACATATTGCCATTGCAACGATTTGCAAAACCGATGCGTTTGTCAGTTGGAATTTCAAGCACATGATCTACCGACGTGCGGGATACAATGACATCAATGAGATGCTGGGCCATTCCAAAATCGCAATCCAAACACCCAAAAAATTTATGGAGGCATCCAATGACGAAATTTGAAGACAACTGGAATCCTGAAGTTGACAACGACTTTAAGGTACTTGAATGGAAAGCAAGAATCCAAGCGGAAATTTACGAAGAAACCAAGCACATGACGGACGAAGAAGTCCGTGAATATTTCCGCTTGGCAAGCGAACGGGCCGCTTTGCGACGAAAAGCACGCATCAGACGGCAATCGGTAGCGGTGAACGATTGAGGCAATTGCCGAATCCTGCGCTTTTCCCGGTTGGTTCTTGTACTAAGACCCGTAACAAAATGACTCAAACCGTAAACAAATGGTGACTCAAGACAGTAGGGGAAATCGGAGATCGGGTGTAAAATATTCTCCCCGATTTCCGATTTTCCATATTCTCATTTTGACGGTGTCTGCATTAACGACGTGGTAACAAGGAAGAGCCGGTCGTGGATTGACAGCGTTTCCGGGTCGTCGATTTCGAACATCACGGAGCCGAATTCGATTCCTTTGGCGTAGGAAATGTTATAATTGCTTCCCAAAATCACGGAAGGAATCGTAATGTTGTCCAATGCCCAGGGCGTGTTGGAAAGCCGCGTTTTCAGGCCGCCGCAGATGATGTTCGTCAGTTCGCCGACACCATCGACCACTTGACTGTTGATTTTGGAAAATGCGTCTTGAATCAGTCCCGAAACCGCCATGACCGCGATATGCTCCGTGAGCGTAAGCGTCATAAAACCGGAACACCTCCCGTTCATGCCGATCATACCGGTCACATTCGCGTTGGACAGCGTTACGGGAACTTTGGAGAGTCCCACGACGCGAACCGGTAACTCACACATGGAAAAACTGTTCTCAACCGACAAAATAATGGCGTTCGTTATTGCCGTGTTGATTGTAAAACTTTTCAATCCACCTGATTCCGACATAGGATTCTCCTTTTCAATCGTCGCACAAGGTGCGACGGCTAAATAAATCACCGCACAAGGTGCGACGGCTAAATAAATCACCGCACAAGGTGCGGCGGCGAAATGTTATTTCTTCATGACGATGACTTGGCGTTGCGTGACGTCGAGCATGTAAACCGTGTCCCCATCGGGGGAAATGCCGATGGGCGTGTGTTTACAGCCGGGCACGATTTTCGACTGGGCGACCGATTCGATAAACTTTCCGTCAAGCGTAAACCGCTTGATTGCTCCAACGCTCGCTTCGGACGTAAGGACATTGCCGGCGGCGTCAAAAGTGAGATTCATCGGATTGCAACAGCTTCCGAACCCGCTCGTTTCGTTGTCCCGTTCGTCTTCGCCCCACTGGTGGAGCACCTTTCCGTCGCGGTCGTAAACATTGACCCGCATCCGTCCGTTTTCCGGGACAACGAGTTTCCCGTCAATGGCGGCGATGTTCATCTGACCGCAGCAACCGGATAAACCTTTGACGACGATTTGCTCTTCCTCAAAATCGTGGTTCATTCTCCAAACAACCGAAGCGTAACCGGTGGACGGCGGACAGCAGAGGAAAACGTCCTGCTCCGTAACGGCAATGCTCTTGACGCTTCTCGCCTGTATCGCCGCGTTGCGCTGCTGAACGGCAAACGCTTTCGGATCCGCTTTCAGGGAGGTCAATTGTGTGTGAAACGTTCGATATTGTATCGTTAATGTTTCGACATCCGTTTGAATTTGGATGACTTTATCCTGGTTGTTGTCCTTTTGGGCTTTCAGAAGTTCCGCATACGATTCCGAAAGTTTCTGCTGGAGTGGGCCCATTTCTGCCGTGAGATCGACGATGCGCTGGGCTTTGTCCTTTTTCTGTTCTTCGGTTTCTTCAGCGGCAAGTTTCTCCAAATCGGGGAGCGGCGGCAAACTTTTCAAATGGGGACTATCCAGCATTTTCAGAATTTTTCCGGTGTCGCTGAGCTTGACGATTTTTCCGAGGCCGGCGGCGAAGATGGCACCATCCGGCGCGACGGCCAGAGCTTCCGGCGTTACGTCGAGTTTCCAGGTCGCTTCCAGGTTGCCGTCTCCGTCGAAAACGCAGATTGACGGGGACGTTTCGACTTCGCTGATCACGTAATCCCCATCGACGTACTTGTACACGAATTGTGTTCCGCCGGTTGCGGCAAGCAGTCGCCCTTTTTGATCGACGACGAAAGTGCGAATCTCCAGATTTTGGTCTTCGAGCGGAATCCGAATCGTTTTACTTGATTCGTGGGTCGGCGGTACTGCCGCATTACCGGTACAACCGAGGAGCAAAGCGGCAAGCGTCGCAAGGGGGATAAAGTAACGCAACATCATCGACGGGGATGGTTGGAGAATTTGGCCGCCGCACCCTGTGCGGCGCAACTCAACACGGACGGTGATTCTAAAACATTCGATGGGAAAAAGCAAGTCGTATGGTTTTTTTTCGGTCAAAATCATGCGGCACTTTTGGGCGGGACATTCCTGCCTTTTTGCCGGTAAACGAAACCGAGAATCTCGGCGACGGCACTCCAGTATTCGGACGGAATCGTTTGGTTGATCTCCACGTTTTTGTAAAGTGCCTGCGCAAGCGGTTTGTGCTCGTAAATGGTGATTCCATGTTCCAACGCAATTCGCCGAATCTTTTGAGCGAGAAGCCCGGCCCCTTTGGCAAGTACGATCGGCGCGATCATTGTTTCGTCCCATCGAAGCGCAACGGCCAATTCCGTCGGATTCGTTACGACCACGTCCGCTTGCGGAACCGATTGCCCCATGCGTTGCTGTGCCATCTCCCGTTGGAGTTGCCGCCGCCGTTGGAGAATCTCCGGATTTCCGAGCGTGTTTTTCATTTCTTCCCGAATTTCCTGGGTCGTCATTCTCAAATCCCTTTCGTACTTCCACTTTTGATACAGGTAGTCGAGAATCGCAAGAATGACCAGAGCGACCGCCATTTTGAGAGCGACCCAGAGAATTGTCTGGAACAAAAACATGCTGATTTGTCCGTCGGAAAGTTCGATCAGGCCGAGAATTTGGTCAATGTCCTTAATCACGGCAAAAAACGCGACCATCGCACAAATCGTGATTTTCACGATTCCCATGACCAGCCGCACGACGCTTTGCATCGAAAAAATCCGTCCGAACCCTTTGATCGGGTCGAGATGCGACGGTTTGAACGCCAGTTTGTTCGGCAACCAAAGGAATCCGACCTGGGCAAGGTTGACGAGGATCGCCGCCGCAACGAGCAAGAGAAAGAAGAGCGAAAGCAACCAGGTGAAACGCAGGATTACCGCAATGAAATAGGAAACGAGATCGTTCTGGTCCGCAACGTAAAGAAACGTTTCGCCGCTGAGATTTTTTTCGGTAAACGCATAGAGTTCGGTGCAGATCGCTTTCCCTTGCGTCATCAGGAGCACGACGGCGGCGAGCAATATCAGCGCAGACGCCAAGTCCTGACTTTTGGCGACGTTCCCTTCCTCCCTCGCCTGTTCCCGGCGTCGGGGGGTTGGTTCGTGGGTTTTATCCCCTCCTTCTTCCGGCATTGTTTTCTGCGATCAATGTTTGTTTAGCCGCGTACCCTGTACGGCGTGGAGTGTCGGCAAAAATACGGAAAGACTTACGCGGCCCGTTTTTCTTTTGGTTTGGCCGGTGTGATCGGGACATTTCGCTCCACGGCGATTGCCGCCGGTTCCGGACACATATAATAACAGTTACCGCAACCGCTGCATTTCTCGTGATCCGCAACGACCGTTTTGTATCCGAGCAAATTGATCGTGTTGCCGATCTTCAAGACGCCTTTGGGGCAATTTTTCACGCAAAGTTCACACCCTTTGCACAACCCGGCGTTAATCGTAACGTGATTTTGCGTTTCCTTTCGCGGTATTTTTATAACTTCCATGTCTTTTTTTTAATTACGAATTACGAATTACGAATTACGAATTACGAGCCCTTTACGAATTCATAACCAATCGCCAGTAATTCGTAATTCGTAATTAAATCAGTCTTGTGCGATAATTTCGGTCGGGTCGTCGATGATGTCCTCGATTTGAATCGCGGTGTAGCCCTTGAAAACGCCCGGTTTGGCCCAGTATTTCGGGATTCCTTCCACGCTGACCAAAAGCGGTGAATCGACGTTTTTTTCCGTACAAATCAGGTCGCCGACGCGGAGTTGCATCAGTTCACTCATCTTGATCTTGCTCGAAGCCAGCTTGACCTTCATCTCGACGTGCATGTTCCGAATCGATTTACTGATCTTCTTGATCGATTGCGGCGTCGCCTGTTTTCGTCCGTAAGTGCCAACCCATGAGTTGGAAGCCAACTTGCCGGAAATCCGCTCGAACGAATTGTACGGAATACAAAGATTGATGATTCCCCGAACCTCAATCAACGCAACCTCGAAACAGACGAGCACGACGACTTCGTTCGGCGGAACGATAGCAAGCAACTGGGGATTACTTTCCACCTGAATCACGCTCAAATCCAGATCAAGCACGTTTTCCCAAGCGGTTTTCATTTCCTTGAGGAACAGGGCCGTGATTCGCGACACGAGCCGCAGTTCGATTTCGGTAAGGGGTCGCCGGGCCAAAAGCGTTCCTTCACGGCCGCCGCCGAGAAGCCGGTCGATCATCGGATACAAAATCGACGGGTTAATGTCGAGAATCAAATTCCCTTCCAGTGGTTCCGCCCGGAGCAGATTGAAACAGGTTGGATTGTCCAGACTGAAAATGAATTCGCTGTACGTCAACTGATCGACGCTGGTGAGTTTCACCTCGACGATTGTACGAAGCATTGCGGAAAGTCCTGCGGCAAACTTGCGTCCGAACCCTTCGTGCAGGGTTTGGAGGGCTTTCATTTGTTCCTTTCCGACTCGTTCCGGACGTTTGAAGTCGTAAGGAGTCACTTTTTCCTGCCTGGCCCAGGATTTGACGGCGTTTTCTCCCCCTAATCCAAAGGATTTACCCGTAATCGCTTTTCCCCCTGTCAACGCAGAGGCGACCGGAGCCGCAACCGCAGGTGCTACGTCTTTCTTTTCACCTTTCGACATGATGCTCAGGAGATTCTCAACTTCTTCCTGACTAAGGACTTCACCGGCCATCGGGAAAATGAAAAATGGGAAATGGGAACTTTTTTATTTAGGTGTGACCGTGATTTTAGGTAATGTTCAGAACCATTAAACAAAGTTGCTTGTCGGCAAGGAAACCTCATTTTTACCTTATTTTTTCCGAACAAAACAACCTTAGTAGCCCGGAAGCACCCCAAAAACCAACCTTATTTAACCTTATTCGAACCCGGAGGAAAATAAGGTAATAAGGCTAGGGTTTCGTGCTTTTTTCGTCGCTACTAAGGTTGTTTTGTCAGGAAAAATAAGGTGGAAATAAGGTCATTTCCCCTGTTTTCGAAACGAAAACCGACCCAAAATCGCGTCTACACCCTTCATTTGTTGTCGGGATCATACCGACTTTTCCCAAGGGACGCAATAGCAAAATCAGGGGAATTTCCGTTTCGACACATCCCGCGCTCACTCCGGGAAAAGATAAATGCAACCATCCCTTCCAACGCATCCGGTTTGTCGCTCGAAAAAGAACGGACCAAGTTCCGTAGGAACGCCGGTTTCCCGAAGCGGCGTTACCGTGTTTGTATTGGAATCGGCTTGAAAACTTGTCCCGTCGAGCGACATGAAAATGATTCGGTTGTCTCTGAGAATCGGTTTTCCTCGTGGAACGGCGTCAAGAAGCTCCCATTCTCCCATCGCGGTTTCACCGTTTTTCGCCGTAATGGAAAACAGTTTTCGGGCTGAAGTCGCCAAAACGATTCGTGAAGAGTCCGATTCGCCGATTTCGTACGGTCCCCAGACAATGGCGTTACCAAAATCATGAATCCGTCCCAGACTCATTCGGGCAAGGGCGACCTCCTGCGCCGTCCCGGCTTTCGTGGAAAAAACGAAAGCCGTTTCACCCGACGCCAGGAGTTGATCGGAGCGTTCCGGAATCTGGTCCGATTTTGCGGCAACGCAAAAACGGTTCTTGTCGCCTTCCTTTTCCACGGCGACCCGATAGAGCACGGATTGCGACTGTTCGAGAACCAAAAACTCCGGTTTTCCCGCCAAAACAACCGGGGCGGACCATTGCGAGATTTCCGTCGGCGAAAGTTTGACCGCAAACGGCTCGCAAAACGGTTTACCGGTTTTCGGGTCGAAAAACAAAATGGCCCCGTTGCGCAACGGCGTCAAAAGTCCGTCGCCGAAAGCGACCGGAGTGGTCTGAATCTTTTCCGCGGTCGGAATGAACCGAAATGGCCGCGGATTCGTCGGATTCGGATCGTAAATCGCAACGGACTTTCCGATCATTTTCGTCTCAATCCAAGCCTCCAATTCTCCGGCGAGAGGAACCAGTGCCCGGACCGGCTCACCCCGCTTCTCGCTTTCGAGGTCGGCAATCGGCTTGTCGAAAACCAGCGTCTTTGCCCCGCCGGAAGGAAGAGGAAACCGATAGAGTTTTCCCGATTGAGTCACGGCTCGAACCGTTTTCGTTTCGGAATGATACGTCGGTTCTTCCACGAACGGGTCCGCCAATTGCGTTTCCCAAAGAGGTTTTCCGTCCGCCAGCGAAAACGCTTTGATTACGGTCCCGCTTTGTCCCTGATACCGGAATGTCCGGAACACCGTATTCTCGATCCGCCAAAGGGGAGCAAGCGTCGTCGTCAACGAGTCCGTAATTCTCAAGGGAACAAGACGATTTCGTGACTGTTGAACTTCGTAGGCGATCAATTCCTGACCGGCAACCCAAAGATTCCGGTCGAACAGGCCGAGATACCGGGGCGAGCTTCGCTGATCGTTTTCCGATCCCGCTCCTTCGTTCGGCGCACCTTCGGCAAGGAGCTTGAGCGGAACCTTCGCCGTGGGATCATCATCCCACTGGAAAAGGTAGACGATTCCCGCATTCGTGGCGAGAAACAAGCGTCTGCCGTCGACTACGGGAGCGGTTTCCACGGCACCCCGCAACGGAAGACTTTGAACCGGCTTGAGTTCAAGTTTTGTTTCAGCCCCGGCAGTCGTTTGAGCAATTTCGTACACTTGCAGTGCCGTGCTTCCCGGTCCCGTCTGCCGTGCGGTCAGAAGATAGGGACCGAACAAAAACGGAGCGGTCCGAATCGTCCCCGGCAAATGTCCCAGATAAAGACTTTCCATCGGTTGCGTGTCTTCCGTCGCGGTCCCTTTCAGGGGACAAACATACAATGTCGTTCGAAAAGCGAGCTGAAGAATCCGTTTGTTCGTTTCATCGACGAACGGAGCGACGTTGGTTTTTTGCGGAAACTGGAAATGCCCGACAACTTGACCGGATTGAACGTCAATCGGGAAACACTTGCCCGATTCGGTCGTCAAGTACAACGTCGAAAGCACCTTGTTCGGCGTCAACCCTGCCAAACGAAACGGTTCGCCGATTTTTACACGAAACCGAACGTCGCCGGAAACCGCGTCCAATCGAACGAGTTCCCAAGTTCGGTAATCGACAAGCAAAACATCTTCTTTTTCCGCAGAAACGGGAAGAGGTATCACCGAGGGAGTACGATCCCGCGACAAGGAAGAACCTCCGACCGTTTTTTTCCACAGAATTTTGCCGTCGGTACTTCGAACGGCAAACACGCTGCCGGTTGCATAAACATAAAGACTACGAACCGCTTGTGTCGCGTTCGACTCGGCGACTTTGCGATTTGCGAGGATGATAACGTTTTGAGCGTCTTCCCGGTGGTCCTGCGAATTGTCCGCTGTGGTCTCCGACGCCGCAGGGGTGTTTCTTTCGACGAACCGAACCGCTTGTTTTTCGTTTTCACTGATCTGTTTGAGCAGTTCGACAAACCGCGAATCGTTTTCAATGCCGGGATACTCGATTTGCAAACCCGTCATCTTCTCGTAAGCACTGGAAATGTCGGCGTTTTCCAGGGCCGTCCGGATTTCCTCTCCCAGAGTAACCAAACGTTCGTCTTTGGCGATTTCCCGTTTGGTAAAATCGATGTTGACTTGGGCTTTTTGGATTCGATCCACCGGTTGCGACGAAACGGGCACATACTTTTGGATGAGCAGCATCGCTTCTTCTGCGTCGGCGAGCAAGTTGACGTCTTTTTTGTCTTTCGCCAGAAGCGCAAGATTCTCGGCGATTGTCGGGAGCATTGCGGTCAGTTCCGGTTCCGCTTCTTTGCGGTAGTCCGGTTGGAGCACGATTTTTGCGATTTCCTCTTTCGCAACGGTAAGTGCGCCGTGCCAATCGTTTTTTGCGTCCGTGATAAGCCGCATTCTTGAAAGCGACAAGCGAATCGTCGCTTCCACAGCACCGGTATGGTTCGGAAAATTTTTCAGGTAATCGGCGTATTCCTTCATCGCTTCCGAGTAGTTTCCGGAATCGCGGGCCGCATTGGCCGCATTGAGATATTCGTCGGCCCCGCGACGGTAGATTGCGAAATAAAGCAGTGTGCTCAACATCAGGAGCAGAAGAATCCCGCCGCCGCCGTACAGAAGGAGCTTGGAGTCCCACGGGTTGGTTGCCGCTTTCTTAAACCGGGCTTTTTTCGTCGAGGACACGGGAGACCCCGGAAGCGAATCGTCCAGAGCACCCAAAAGGTCCGTCGGGAAAGCAAGAGGTACGTTTTCCCGCACGGACGGTTTTGGCGGACTTACCGGTTTTTGCGGCGGCGGTTTTGGCAGCGTTTTAGGGACGGGATTCTCTTCAAGAACGAACGAGAGTTCGTCTTCCTGATCGAGAATTCGAAGGACATTATCGGCAATCGCTCTGGTGATCGTCCCGCGATCCACGAGTTGCTTTGCAAATGCTTCCGCAGAAATCGGAGTCTTGGATTGGGCGATCCGCTTGAGCAAACCTTCGGCAAGCTCCGGGGAAACCACCCTTTTTCGGGCAAGCAATTGAACCAGTTTTTCCGCGTTAATCATTGTCAGACAAAATCGTTGAATATTTTGTGTTCCTCAAACGGATTCCGAATTATTAACTCAAACCGCAAACGAACGGGTACTCAAAACAGTCGAGGGCATCGGGCATCGGGAATAGGTGATAAGTGAAAAACTTCCTCCAATTTCCGATTCCCGATGCCCGATGCCCCTAAATTTCAACATTTTTTTCAGTTTCATAGCCAATCTGTTTACACTTTGAGTACGAAGATTAGGAACGTTTATTTGCGATACCACTTTCCCCGCAGCCAATCGACGAGCATTTCGATCTCTTTTTCGCTCATCAGGGAATCCTTGTCGGACAGATGATACGACGGCATCCGGTCGTTCCGTGTGCCGTAAAACCGTTGGTCCGCCGGGTTTTTGATGAAATCAATCATCCACCGCCGCGACATGTAACCGGTCAGGTCCGGACCGTCCGTCGTTTTGCCGATTTTGTCAATGTCGTAAAACCGGTGACAACTCACCAAACAGCCGAAATCGTCGTCAAGCAACGGTGAGATTTCCTGCAAATCAAGCCCTTCCACCGAGGTTGCCTTCTTGTCGCCAAGCACGAACGCTCTCGGTTCGTCCCGCTCCGCTTCGGCTACGAGAACGTCAATCATCTTTCTCGCGCCTTTCGGAGCAAGTTCCAGTTCTTCCATTCTCGCCGGGAGCGTGCGGGCAAAATCGTACATCTTGGCGTGAAAGTCCGCTTTCGCCTGTCCTTCTTGCAAACAAAACGCCGTCTTGCCGAACACGTCGTCCGATTTGAGCATCTCGAAATCGAAAAAGCCGACGATCCATTCCGGTCGGATTGGATTGTACAAATTCGGCGCACTCGGATCGTCGCACGCAATTGCCGGGAAGTCCGGGTGCTCCGGTTCCTTTTCAACCTGACCCGTTTTGGCGAAAATGCCGAGTCCTTTGAACTCGCCGTCCCATTCTTCTTTCAACTGGTTCGGCGGCAAAAACGTTACTTGGTTCATCGGCTCAAACGGGTGGCAGCTCGCACAATGCTGCTTGTAGAGGATCGGTCCCTGAATTTTCGGATCGCTTTGGAGTAGCGACAACGCTCCGGTCGGCGGGATTCCGTCCGGCGCAAGAGCGAGTTCAATTGCCCGCTCCGCTTTCTGCTTCGCAATCTTCAGGTCGCGTTGGTATTCCTCCAAATGAGCGTCATGCTCGTACGACTTGTACGTCATAAAAACGACGGAGCCGAAAAGCCCAAGCGTTACGAGTACGTTGAAACAGTGTCCGATTTTAACCCGCCCGATGAACGGAACCAGGAAGAAATAAAGTGCCAGACAACTTGGAATCACGAAAATCGGCAAATACTTCTTTTCGCCGGGAAAACATTCGAGACTCGAAAAATAGTACAGGGCGCGGAACGACCATTCGGGCCGTGCTCCGCCGTAAAAGTCCGCCGGATCCGCCGGAGAATGAAGCGGAGCACCAACCGTCGATTCGAACGGCAAGCCTGGATTCGGTGCCCATTCCGGTTTGATTTTGCCGAGGAGCGGTCCTTGAAAAACGAGACACAAAACGAGTCCCATGAGTAAAACGCAACCGAACGCCTGCTTGACCGCCTCGCAAGACCAAAACGGGACCATGTTCTGTTCCGATTCGCAACAGCACGGAATTTTCGAGAGTTTCACGGAACACGTCTTAGACGCCGCAACGGACATGTTTCTCGCCCGGATCGTACACCATTTCCAAAGGACCAGAAACGCAAAGAACCCGCCGCCGCAAACGGCAATGTGAAGTAGCAGGAATCGGGGAAGGGTTAACGTTCCGAAATCGGCTCCACCGACGGCGAGTTTATAGAGCCAAGGACCGATTTCCGGCAAAAGATTGAGGAAGCTAACGCGAACTTTCGTTGCCGAAAAGCCGGAAAGCGTCCAGGAAAGCAAGTCGCCGGTTACGCAACAGCCAAGCGTAAGTCCGAACATTGCACAGGCGGTCCAGAAGACAAACTCACGCGGTGTTCGGTATTTACCGTGCAAGAGCATAATCAGCAGGTAGAGGCCGAGCATTCCGACCAGAACTTGGGCGGAGTAATGATGAATCCCACGAACCAACCAGCCGTAGGGGAGGATATACTGCATGTAAAACACGCTTTCCCAAGCGGTTTGGGAACTGGGGGCGTAGTACAACCAGAGGACGATTCCGGTGATTGCCTGCGTCAGAAACGCAAAGACGATCATTGTCGGAAGTAGCGAGCAACAGCATCGGGTTTTCGGCACGGTCCAATTGCTGACCGTTTTCCAAAGCGTGACCAGACCGGTACGATCATTCAACCATTGAGCGAAGAAATTCATTGATATTCCGTAGTAAAAGATTGAAAGAAAACAACACGGGCAATATACCGGAAACACGGTAAAAAGTAAACGGGTGTGCCAATTTTCAGGACTTTTGCTCAGGCCGCTAACAAGAAGTTTGCGATGATTGGCAGCCGGGAGCGCAACGGAGTGAAGCGACCGGACCGAATCGCGGGGAAATCCGGTCACTGCGCTGCGCTCCGTTCCCGGCTGCCATTGTTATTGGTGAATTTGTTATCGACCTAAGTCCAAGGGCCAGTGGTTTGGAGTTAAAAGTCAAGCAAAAAGATCATGTTTTGTTAAGGAGTTGGGCGGTGGAGGCATGACCTATCCGTTTTGTCGGCGGACGAGGCGTTGGAGTCTTTTTGGAGCAGGTTCGACGTTTCGTGTATTTGCGATACGGCACCAACATCGCCAAAACCTTTAATAATATAGACAATTCCTTCGGTGATAGCGTCCGAAAATACTCCCAATCCGCATCCGATAAAACCGCATCCAAACCTCGCCACGTATGAGAAACATCGTCCGCAATGTAATACAACGAGATTTTCTCCGTCCGTTCTGGATGCGATGCTTCCAGCGTCAAGCGGATACACTGCAAGAGATTAAACGCAACATAAGCACAACTCAACGAAAACAACGCCGCCTCGGGGTACCCCAATGTATTAATTTCACCGGACAGCAAACCCTCAATTTCCTGAAACGCCGTCTCAATTTGCCAACGCTTCGGATAAGCATTGGCGATCTGAACCGCCGAGATTTCCGGCGGAAGATTCGTCAACAATCCCAATACCGTGTCACCATCCCGCGTCGGTGTCGTCAATCGCAGTTCAATTCGACGCAATGGCAATTGCTCCCGTGTCTCCACATTTTCCACATATCCCGATTGTTCCCAAACTTCACCAGTTTCTGTAACACCGCTTTTTGAATTACGAATTACGAATTATGAATAAAATTTAAGAATAATGGTTGTCAATTCGTAATTCGTAATTCATAATTCATAATTCATAATTCACTCATTCGCCGGGCTGAACCAGTTCGACGAGTTGGGGAAACAGTTTTCGTTCCTGAGCGTGTCCGTCACGACACAGAACCGTATGTGTGATAAGATTCCAAGCGGGCTCGAACACGACCAGAGCGAAACCGGGAAGCGGAGCAGCGTTTTGTTCTCGCAATGCTTTGAGGCGGCGATCCGTGGCGGCGATTTCGTTTCCGTCGACGATTCGAAGCCGATAGCCGGGAAAAAGTTCCGCTTGGGGCGATGTGATTTCACGGAGAATGTGGATCATTTTTTGGGAGGTTTCGCGGACCAAGGCTTGGGCCACAGGGATTTCGACACCGGCAATTTTGTCGTACAGAGCATCGACGGTAAAGGGAAGTCTTCGTGCCACGCTTTGTAAGCGGAGTGAATTTTGGGCCGGATTTTACAGGCAACGAGGAGCATCAGTTCGACAAGGAACGAGAAAAGGATATTGCGTTTGCGTTGAGTTCGGACGTGCCGCTGGAAAATGTCATCCAAAAATTCCGGGCAAAGGACATTTTCAAGCAGGACTCTGGCCATGACGGTAACGGGAGC
>Ga0209628_10001553_pt1 | contig 15005 bp, 13 predicted proteins | sample TergutCu122P4_FD_187285 | JGI IMG/M metagenome (GOLD analysis project Ga0209628, IMG submission 187285) | Cubitermes ugandensis P4 segment gut microbial communities from Kakamega Forest, Kenya - Cu122 P4 (SPAdes) (version 2) | ecosystem: Host-associated > Arthropoda: Insects > Digestive system...
AAATATTTATGACGGCTCGTCATTTACTGCCGATATGGCGGTGCATAATGTGATTGGCGATTCGTTTCGCGGTGCAACGTGGGTATCGCTGCACAATGGCGGCGGCGTTGGCTGGGGTGAAGTTATTAACGGCGGCTTCGGGCTTGTGATTGACGGCTCGAACGATTCCGACAGACGTTTAAAAAATATGCTTCTTTGGGACGTAAATAACGGCATCGCACGGCGCAGTTGGGCGCGAAATGAGGGAGCAATGTTCGCCATTCGACGCGAAATGCAACGCACTGAGAATCTCGAAATTACACTGCCAAATTTGGTTGATGACGAAATAGTTTATAGTTTGTAACAGATACTTTGGCATTGAGGGCTTGATCCGCAATCGCTTAATTTTCAATATTGTTTATAGTTTTTAACTTTCACATTTTATGAATACAAAAAGAATTTCTCCAAAATGGATTGATAAATTGGAAAAAGACGAAATATTTGTCTTTGGTAGTAATCTTTTGGGATTTCACGGTGGCGGTGCTGCGGAATTGGCAATGGAGTGGGGTGCTGTGTGGGGGCATGGCGTTGGACTACAGGGACAAACTTACGCTATTCCAACAATGCAGGGCGGTATAGAGACAATAAAACCTTACGTTGATGAGTTTCTGAATTTTGCAAAACAACACAAAGAATTAAAATTTCTTGTAACGGAAATTGGTTGCGGTATAGCAGGTTTTGCTCCAAAAGAAATTGCCCCGCTTTTTCGAGCAGCAATAGATGAAGATATTGAAAACGTCTATTTGCCGGAAAGTTTTTTATAAATAATGTGAATCACGGGTTGAATTGAAAATCGGCGTTAGCCAAATTAGCGTTTTCCGTCCCGATATGGACGACAAAATATTGGTAGAAATATAGACAAATTTGGTATAGTAGACAAAAGTGATGCTTTTTTTTAGGACTTTTGTCCACTATCCCCAAAAAAAGTATCGATTTTCAATTCTACATTTTCAAAAGGTCTTTCATAGTAAAATATCCCTCTCTATTTTCTAAAAATTCGGCAGCAAGGATTGCGCCGAGTGCAAAGCCAGCACGACTTTTTGCGTTGTGTGTCAGTGTTATGGTATCTTCTTCACTTTCATATTTTGTGGTGTGAATACCAAACACATTTTGCTCGCGGATTGCTGTAATTTCAATATTTTGTGCATTTTTTTCTGGTGCAAGCGTCCAGCCATTTTTTCTTTCTATTTGCAATAAAATGTTCTCTGCCAGTGTAATAGCAGTTCCTGATGGCGCATCTTTTTTCTCAATATGGTGTGTCTCTTCTATTTTTAAATCATATTGCAGAAAATTGTTCATTATTTTTGCCAAATATCTGTTTATCTCAACGAAAATATTTACTCCCAACGAAAAATTTGAAGCCCAAAAGAGCGTTTTTCTATTAGTTTGCATTTCGTTTTGCAGTGTCTGTAAGCTGCTTGTCCAGCCAGTTGTGCCGCTCACAACCTTAACATTTTGTGCCCACGCAGTGCGTATATTTTGCTCTGCAACAGCAGGAGCGGTAAATTCCAACGCCACGTCTGCCGAACAAAATTCGGGAGAATAAAAATCGTCAATGTTGTTCAAATCAATTTTTGATACAATGGTATGACCACGCTGCGATGCCGTATATTCGAGCATTTTACCCATTTTTCCGTAACCAATTAAAGCAATTTTCATAATTATTGACTTGTTAGTTTTCTGCAAAAGTACAATTTTTTTTAGTAAAATTAGTTTTTAGTTTTAATTTTATTTTCTTAAAAAAATACTACCTTTGTAAAAAAAAAAATCAACAACAATATGAAACGTACCACTTTTATCATTATTCTTTTCTGCCTTTCTGCAATGGCATTTGGGCAGATAACTCTTGACGAATGTTTCCAAAAAGCGCGGGAAAACTACCCGCTAATCAAGCAGTTTGACTTGATTGAGCAGTCAAAAAAGTTTAATTTGGCAGCGGCTAACAAAAATTGGCTGCCGCAGGTGTCGCTTACAGGCAAGGCAAGTTGGCAAAGCGATGTTACAAAATTGCCCGACCAGTTTATTACAATGCTTGCAAATCAGGGAGTTACGGGCATCTCTTTTCCGAATAAAGACCAGTACAATGCTGCTATAAACCTGTCGCAAACCATTTGGGACGGCGGACTTACCGCTACTCAACGAAAACTTGCCACCGCAAATGCAGAAATAAGCAAAGAGCAGGCAGAAGTGAATCTGTATGCACTTTATTCGCAGGTTAATCAGTTGTATTTCAATATTTTATCGTTGAATGAACAGTTGAAGCAAAATCAACTTTTTATTGATGAGTTGGAACGAAATTATAAGAAAATAGAAAGTTATGTTGAAAATGGTGTTGCGTTGCGTTCTGATTTGGATAATGTTAAAGTCAGTATTTTGGATGCAAAACAGCGTAAAACCGAAATGCAGGCGTATCAAAAAGCAGGACTTGCGATGTTAAGCGTATTTATTGGCAAAAAAATAGATAACCCGGAAAATCTCACCCGTCCAACACTCACCGCACCGCAAAGCAACATAGAAAATCGCCCTGAATTTAAACTCTTCTCTGCCCAAAAAGATATGTTTAATATTCAATCAAAAATGCTTTATACAAAGGGAATGCCGCGTATTTCGCTCTTTGCCGCAGGCGCAGTCGGCAATCCGGGATTAAATATGTTTAAATCGGGGTTTTCACCATATTTTATCGGTGGAATTAACCTTTCGTGGAATTTTGGCGGCTTATACACAATGAATGATGAAAAGAAAAATTTACTCAATCAGCAGAAAATTACCGAAGTGCAAAAAGAGATTTTTATTTTTAATACAAATCAAAATATTACGCAGCAAAACACTGACATTGAGAAACTTAACGAACTGATTAAGCAAGATGACGAAATTATTGAATTGCGCACTCGCATTAAAAATACGTCAGCCGCAAAGGTTGAAAACGGCACCATAACTATTAACGATTTTCTAAAAGATGTAACCAACGAAAACATCGCTCGTCAAACAAAAGCACTGCACGAAATCACTTTGCTGCAAACAATTAGTATGTTGAAAATTGAAAATGGGGAAATTCAATGAAAAATGAAAAATGTAGAATGAAAAATGAAAAATGCGGTCATTTCGACCGAATGGAGTTTTTTACGACCAAAGGGAGTAAATAGCGTGTCAATAGCAGAGCATTATAGATATTCCATTTTTCAAAAAAATGGAATATCTGAAAACCTGATTTTTACCTGATTAAAAATAATAATTAACAAAATGAAAAAATCAATTTCAATATTTATGTCTGCTCTGTTTTTGTTTTCTTGCGGAAATAGAAGTAATGCGCAGATTGCAGAAGAAAAAACTGAAGATGAATTATATTATGATTCTATATTAAAAATCTCTGTTAATCAACAAGTTAAATCAGATACTCTTAGTTTGGAATTGCAACAAAAAGTTGATAGTTTAATTTTAAATTTAAGTAATCATTACAATTATTTTAATGTATCTAAAAATCATTTTAAGCAAGCAAATGAAATATTAAAATTAGACAATTACAATTTTTATGCGATTAATATTATAGTAAATTATTATAGTAAGTACCAAAAAGATTCTGTTACTATTTTTTTTGATAATTTAATTGCTAATAACAAAAATGAAATTGAGCCATTTTTATTGAGAGATTATTTTGCAAACCACAGAAATGAAGAAAAATTAAATCATTTTCAACGCATTGATAATCTAAAAAAAGCACTTGAAATTGACGTGCTAAACGTAACTTTTAATTATAATTTGGGAAAACTTTATTATGAATTGTTTAATAAAGAATACAGCAAAAAAAACACAAATGATTTAAAAAATTTTGCTAAAAATTCGATAAAATATTTTAAAGTTGTGTGTAATCAGCAAGATGAATTTAAAGAAGTTTTGAAATACCCGATTTTGCAACTTGCTAATTATCTGAATGATACGCACAATAAAAATTATTTTGAAAATTATAATGAACAACTGCTTTATTTTCCTGTTTCTATTTTTGCAAAATTACCGAAAGATTGGAAAACCAATTTTTCTGTGAATGTAGTTGATTGTTATAATAATGGTTTTGGCGGAAGTGATAAAGCATTAAAAACAATAAATTATTACACAAAATTTCTTATAAGTTGCGATGAACCCGCATTAGACGAGAAACTGCCTGATACATACCGATTTATTTATTTGCGGTCTTTCCATAACCCGATTATTGTGAGATTAGAAAAAGATAAAAACAACGTTAAAATTTATTGGAAAATTACTGACGGAAAAGGCGGTTATGATTTGGGAAAAATGTTTGTTAATGAAATAAAAACATTATCTATTGAAGATTGGAATGATTTTGAAAAATTGGTTAATGATAAAAAATTTTGGACAATGAATTCTTTTAATAATGATATTGAAAACGATGGTGCAACTTGGCTGATAGAAGGGAAAAAACAAGGAAAATATCATCTTGTAGAACGTTGGGGCGGTGGCGAAATTTCTTCATTAGGAAAAAAATTATTGCAATTAACAGATATAAAATTTGATAAAGAAAATGATATTTATTAAAATAAAATCAAAATCAGGTAATCAGGTTGCGTAAGCGTGTAATTTTCTGTTATTTAGGTTGTTTTGTAGAAAAATCAGGTAAAAATCAGGGTTAGGTTAGTCGTAGAATTAAAAAAGCGCAATGGCTTGAAAAGCCAAATTTTCAGTAACCGCAGGTCAGCGACCTGCGGCAAAAAAGCAAACAGCAAGCACAAACAAATCATAACCCCCAATAAAGCGTAGCTATTGGGGGAAATTAAACCAAAAAAAAATATGAAATCAAAAAATTTACAATTTACAATTTACAATTTACAATTTTTATTGATTGTAAGTGTATTATTGACCGCCTGTGGCGGCAAGAAAAATCAACCTGACGCTTCAGGTGTGTTTGAGGCGACCGAAATTATCGTGTCGGCAAAAGGTAACGGTGAAATTTTGTCGTTCGATGTGCAAGAGGGACAAAAAGTGCAGAAACTTGCGCAACTCGGCTACATTGACACAACGCAGTTGTACCTCAAAAAGTTGCAATTAAAAATCAATGCCAAAGCGGTTAAAAATCAGTTTGTAGATATTACAAAGCAGACCGCCGCATTGGAACAGCAAATTGCAACTGCCAAAACCGAAAAAAAGAGAATTGAAAATCTCTTAAAGTCGCAAGCCGCAACCACAAAGCAACTTGACGATATTGACGCACAAATTGCCGTTTTGGAAAAACAGTTGGCGGCGGCAAAAACCACGATGCAGCAGTCAAACAGCGGCGTTTCCGACACCGAAAGCGGCGTGGCGGTGCAGATTGCGCAGATTGATGACCAAATCAAAAACTCAATCATCAGAAGTCCGATTGACGGCACTATTTTGGCAAAATACGCTGAGGCGGGCGAACTTGCGGTGCAGGGCAAAGCGTTGTTCAAAGTCGCCGACATCAACGAAATGGTGCTGCGTGCTTACATCACATCGAGCCAACTTTCGCAGATGAAACTCGGCAACAAAGTGCGTGTTTTTGCTGATTTCGGCGAAAAAAGTATGCGCGAATACGAGGGAAAAATCACTTGGATTTCGCCAAAAGCGGAATTTACCCCCAAAACCATTCAAACCCGCGATGAACGTGCAAATCTTGTTTATGCAATAAAAATTTCCGTAAAAAATGACGGCTTCTTGAAAATCGGAATGTACGGAGAGGTAGTGATTAAGTGAATAGTGAATAGTGGTTAGTGGTTAATGGTTAATGCTAAAAAATTTGTCTATAATGCTTTTATTTTGTAATTTTGCAGCGCAATAATGTAGTTTTATCAGAATAAAACTACATATAGATGTTGTTTTATCTTGAAAAATAAACATTATAAATTATGATAAACAGAGTATTAAATTTAGATAACGAGCATAATGACAGTACCTTTGTATGGGGAGCGCGTCAAGTTGGCAAAACAACTTTGATTAATCAGTCCTATCCCAATGCAATTTATTACGATTTGCTTTTGGCAAAGAACTTTGAACGTTTGCAGCGCAACCCTTCTTTACTCGGCGAAGAGTTGGCAAATATGAAAGAGGGAGATATTGTTGTTATAGACGAAGTGCAAAAAATACCACAACTTTTAGACGAAGTCCATTCATTGATTTTTCGTAAAAATATTCGTTTTATTTTAAGCGGTTCGAGTCCTCGAAAACTAAAACGGCACGGTGCAAATTTGCTTGGCGGCAGAGCGTTGAAGTCCGTTTTATACCCGTTGGTAAGTGCAGAAATTCCTGATTTTGACATTATTAAAGCAGTGCGTTACGGCACGTTGCCGCGTCATTATTTGGTATCTGACCCTTGGAAACGACTTGGCGCATACATTGGGGTTTATCTTAACGAAGAAATCAGAGAGGAGGCGTTGTCGCGGCAATTAAGGTCATTTACCCGTTTTATGGAAATAGCGGCATTTTCCAACGGCGAAATTGTGGTGTATAAAAACATTGCGCAAGATTGCGGCATTGACTACCGCACCGTAAAAGATTATTTTGAAATATTGGTAGATACGCTTGTTGGCTATATGATACCAAGTTTTACGCACACTAAAAAACGCCGCAGCATACAGGCACCCAAATTTTATTATTTTGATGTTGGTATTGCTAACTATTTGAGAAACAGACGTAATATTCAACTTGGCTCGGTTGATTTCGGACACGCTTTTGAACATTTTATCATTCAAGAAATTATTGCATACTTGGGATATAATGAAAAAGAGTATCAACTTTCATATTGGCGCACAAGTTCGGGCTACGAAGTTGATGCTATTATTGGTAATGGGCGTGTTGCTATTGAAATAAAATCTGTTGAAGAGATACAATCGCGTCATCTCAAGGGTTTGAGGGCTTTTAAGGAAGAGTTTCCCGATTGTCGTCTTATTGCGGTTTCTTTTGACCAGAGACCTCGAATTACAAATGAAGTAGAGGTTTATCCCGTAACTGATTTTTTGAAAAAATTATGGAATAATGAAATAATTGAAAATTAACAATGAAACACGCTGTCATTTCGACCGAAGGGAGAAATCTCGTGAGAATTGCAGGGCATTATAGATATTCCATTTTTTTGAAAAATGGAATATCTGAAAACCTGATTTTTACCTGATTTTAAAACAAAACAACCTAAGTAACAGACAAATACACATATAAAAAACCTAATTATCTGATTGAAAAAAATAATTAAATAATACATTATGAAAAAAGTAACAACAACAATTTTAGCATTTTTGCTAACAATTTCCGTTTTTGGAAATGATGGGACATATCTCACTCACGGTAGTGTAATCTACCCGATACAAGAGAGTAGAATTTCACTTGAAAGAGAAATTTTATCTTTCAGCGTTAAAGACAAAATTTGTCAGGTTGATATTTTGTTTGAATTTAACAACCCTGATAATGTTGATAGAAAACTTCTTATCGGGTTTCAAGCACCTGATGACCATATTGATGGCACCCCCAACATTTCTAATTTTACAATTATTTCTAATGGACAGATTTTACCGTATAAAATAAAAGCAGCAGAATGTGAAGATTGTGAGTTGAAAGACCTAAAAGAATTTCAATTTTCAGAATATGAGAACGGAACTTCTGGAGTTTTTGTTTATTTGTTTGAGATTACATTCAAACCGGGAATAAACAAAATCAATCATAGTTACTCGTTTCCTGCAAGCGGAAATGTGGCTTTTGACCAAATGTACTATTATGTTTTAAAAACAGGTGCTAAATGGGCAGGCGGAACAATAAAAAATCTTACAATACAATTTGATTTAGGGCAAAATAAATATTTTTATGTATATGATATTTTTGGAAAAAATGCCAATTGGTCAATAATCGGCAGTGGAAAAGTAACTAACAAATATTTCAATTATTATGATGAAATTTCCTGCCGAATGGTAAGAATTTTGTCGGGTAAACTTCAAATTGATGTAAAAGATTTTAAACCAACAAAAAATATTGATTTTGGAATAATTAATGAAAATTCATTTAGTATGCTAAATTTTAGTCCTATTGATTCTCAAGCGTTAGACAATGAAAACATAGAAGGAAGTATTAGTTCTTTGAAATTATTTGATGATACAAATTATTCCAAAGAAGAATTGAAAATTTTAAGAAATTGGATTTATGCTCAATATGGTTATGCTTTTCAAAGTAAAGATTTACGAGATTATTTTTCTCAATTTGAATGGTATATGCCCGACCCAAACTTGATAATGAAACAGATAAAATTAACCAAAGAAGAAAGTAAATTTATAGATGAAATATTAAAGAGAGAGAAAAATTTACAAAAATAATCAGGTTTAAGAAAATGTAGAATAAAAAATGCAGAATTGCCCGAAGGGCATAACTTTCATAACCGCAGGTCTTGACCTGCGGAACAAATCAAATAATCAAATAACAATGTTATCAATTCAAAACATATCAAAAAAATACGCTGAACTTGTTGCTCTCAACGACATCAGTTTTTCTGTTGAAAAGGGCGAACTTTTCGGGTTAATCGGACCTGACGGTGCGGGCAAAACAACGCTGTTTCGCATTTTGACAACGCTGCTGCTTGCCGACACAGGAACGGCAACAATAGACGGCTTGAATGTTGTGTGCGACTATAAGCAAATACGCAAAAAAATCGGTTATATGCCGGGCAAATTTTCGCTGTATCAGGACTTGTCGGTGGAGGAAAATTTAAACTTTTTTGCTTCCGTTTTTGACACCACAATCAAGGAAAATTACTACCTGATTGAAGATATTTACAAACAAATTGAGCCGTTTAAAAATCGGAAAGCGGGTGCGTTGTCCGGCGGAATGAAGCAAAAGTTGGCTCTTTCGTGTGCGCTTGTGCATAAGCCCGATGTGCTGTTCCTTGACGAGCCGACAACGGGCGTTGATGCGGTGTCGCGCAAGGAGTTTTGGGAGATGTTAAAAAAACTTAAATCACAGGGTATAACTATTCTTGTTTCCACGCCATATATGGACGAGGCAACGCTTTGCGACCGCATTGCGCTGATGCAAAACGGTGAATTTATGCAGGTAGATACGCCGCAAGACATCATCGCCAACTACCCCGAAACGCTATTTTCGGTTGAGGGCGAAAATATGCACAAATTGCTTAAAGACCTGCGCAACAACCCGCTAATAAAATCGGCGTACTCTTTCGGCGACACAATTCACGTTACTTTTGTAAATGAAGAATGTAAAATGAAGAATGTAGAATTTAAGAAAATTGAGCCGACTATTGAAGATTGTTTTATGAGATTATCAAATAAAAATTAAGAATTAAGAATGAAACAGATATTTTACATATTGGCATTAATATTTTTTTTGGCTACTTGCGTGGCAAATACAAAAAAATCAGCAGACACAACAAGTTCTGATATATTATTAGATACAATAGAAACATCAGAGCAAGTAGTAAGTAGATTTTTATATAAAAATATTTTGGAAGTTGTTAATGACACTTTATGGAGTATTTGGGTAGAAAGAAAAGATAGTAGTGCTTCATTGTCATTACATTTTTATAAAAATACTTTGGAAGTTGCTTATTCTACAGCGTGTTATTTATTTTACCCATACAAAATTGATGGTGATAAAATTGTGGTTTATTGGGACAATAATATTGATACTAAATATAATAATATTGATATTGTAAAAGCAATTAACAAAACAGACAAAAAATATATTGGAAAACCATTTATGATATTGGAACTTGAAAATGACACAACATTAAAGGCAACTTACATTTTAAAAGAGTTAGTTAGGAAAATAAATAATAGTTCAGTGGAAAAACGAACATTTTTTCCAGATAAATATGTTGTTGTACAAGACGATTTTATATTATGGTAATAGATAAAATGAAATAACGCTGTCATTCCGACTGAAAGGAGAAGTACTACGACCAACGGGAGTAAATTGCGTGTCAAAAGCAGAAAACCAAACCTTGAAATTTAGCGTCATTGCGGGTTTGACCAGCAATCGCTTAAACAAAACCGAATTTTCCCCGCATTGCACTTCGTTTCATACGGGGATACGCACAAAATCACACCTGCGGCGTTCGGTGTAGGGCAAAATGAAATACAAAACAAACCTTTTTGTTTGTACAATGCAAAGTCCCGAAGGGACGACAATATGAATAACCCCGTATGTAGTGAAACGGAATGCGGGGACAAATAAACAAATAACCACATCAACAAATCAACAATAAAGCACTTTGCCTTTGATTATTTACAAAAAACATTAAAGTTTGGTTTTGTTTTTTCAAAAAAATGTTGTACTTTTGCCTTTGATTTTTTAAATAATTTAATGATTTTAGGTTATGAAAAATGAAATAAAATACTTTAATCGTTTGACAGACAACAAATTAGAAGATTGGAAAAATGACTCGCCACACAAGCCGCTTTTGTTGCGTGGGGCGCGTCAAGTTGGAAAATCATCTGCGGTTAGAAATTTAGGCAAAAAATTTGACTATTTTTTGGAAATAAATTTTGAAGAAGAGAAAGAAACACACAAATTTTTTGAAGAAAATCTTTCTCCGCAACAAATATGCGAAAAATTGTTTCTGAAGTACGACATTCCAATAATTGAAGGAAAAACACTTCTGTTTTTTGATGAAATTCAAGCGTGTATTCCTGCAATCTCTTCGTTACGGTTTTTTTACGAAAAAATGCCTGATTTACACGTTATTGCTGCTGGCTCGTTGTTGGAATTTGCACTTGAAGAGTTGCCGTCTTTTGGGGTTGGACGCATTCGTTCAATGTTTATGTACCCGTTTTCGTTCTACGAATTTATGAATGCTTGCGGCTACACGCAACTTTGTAAAGCGGTACAAAAAACAAATATAGAAAACCCTTTGGACAGTGTTTTGCACGATAAAACACTTGACATTTTGCGCAGATTTTTGATTTTGGGTGGAATGCCCGAAGTTGTAGCCGCTTATGCAAATAGAAAAAGTATGTATGAATGTCAAACAATTTTAAACGATTTGATAAACTCGTTGCGTACCGACTTTGCAAAATACAAGCAGCGCATACCGACTTTGCAAATTGCAGAGGCGTTTAAGGCAGTAACAGAGCAAGTCGGCAGAAAATTTGTATATTCACGAGCAGGACAGGACTATTCGCTTTATCAAATGAAAATAGCGGTAGAACTGCTTGTAATGGCGGGTTTGGTGATACCTGTGTTGCATACTTCGGCAAACGGAATACCGCTTGGAGCGCAGGTTAATCTGAAAAAACAAAAAATGCTTGTGCTTGATACAGGAATTTTACAGCGGTTACTCGGTTTGCAACTCGCTGATATAGTGTCAGATAAAGATTTTGATGTTGTAAATAAAGGAAACATAGCCGAACTTTATGTCGGTTTGGAATTGTTAAAGGCAACATCTTGTTACGAAATGGCGCAACTTTATTATTGGCAGCGTGAAGAACAAAACGCCCACGCTGAAGTAGATTATATTTTGCAGAAAAATTATGATATTGTGCCGTTGGAAGTTAAGTCGGGCAGGCAGGGCAAAATGCAAAGTTTAAATCTGTTTTTAAAGGAAAAGGAGTTGCCTTTTGGCTATCGCACTTCACTTGAAAATTATGCCGAATACGGCAAAATAAAAGTTATACCGCTGTATGCTGTAGCGGAATTGATAAAATATTGAAAACTTTTTTGTAATTTTGTAAAATTTTTTTTTAAAATCAACTATTTGATAATCATAAAAATAAATTTCTATCCAAAAAAATATTTTGTAATAATGAAAAAAAGTCCTTTACAAATTGCGCGGGCGTGGTATGTGCCCAAAATGCCAAGAGTACTTCAAGACAATATTGTTCTATACGAAGGCGAAAAAACAAAATCTGTTGCCAATCAGGCAGAGATTGCAAAATTGTTTCCAAATACATACGGAATGCCGTTGATTCATTTCGAAAAATCGGAACAACACACCAATTATCCAATAGTGAATGTTGGCGTGATTCTTTCGGGTGGTCAGGCACCGGGCGGACACAATGTCATAGCCGGCTTGTATGACGGCTTAAAACGCCTCAACCCAGAAAACAAACTTTACGGTTTTCTCGGCGGACCAAACGGCTTGGTTGAGCATAAAGTGAAACAACTAAACAAAGAGACCATTGATGGCTACCGCAACACAGGCGGCTTTGACATTATCGGTTCGGGCAGAACAAAACTCGAAGAAGAGTGGCAGTTTGATAAAGGTATTGAAATTTGTAAAAGATTGAATATCAATGCAATAGTAATTATTGGCGGTGATGATTCAAACACAAATGCCTGTATTTTGGCAGAATATTACAAGAAAAAGGGCTGCGGCATTCAGGTTATCGGCTGTCCGAAAACTATTGACGGCGACCTCAAAAATGAAATAATAGAAACATCTTTCGGTTTTGACACCGCTTGCAAGGTATATTCCGAACTTATCGGCAATATTCAGCGCGATGCCAATTCCGCAAAAAAATATTGGCACTTTATTCGCCTTATGGGACGCTCTGCATCGCACATCACGCTTGAATGCGGCTTATTGAGCCAACCAAATATCTGCATTATTTCAGAAGAGGTTGAGGCAAAAAAACTTACCCTCGAAGATGTGGTAGAAAGTATTGTGGAGGTGATAGTTAAACGTGCTGATGCGGGCTTGAATTTTGGTACAATATTAATTCCTGAGGGATTAATAGAGTTTATTCCTGCGGTAAAAAAATTAATTTTGGAACTTAACGATATGTTGGCAGATAATGAAGATTTTGCAACTCTTGGCAAGGAAGATGCACAGCGTGAATATGTAAAAGCACGATTGTCGGACGAAAGTTGCCAAGTTTTTCGCTCGTTGCCAAAGGGCATTGCCCGCCAACTCACTCTCGACCGCGACCCGCACGGCAATGTTCAGGTTTCGTTGATTGAAACAGAAAAACTGCTTATAGAAATGGTTGCAAAACGTCTCGCTCAACTTAAAGCGGAGAATATTTACAAAGGCAAATTTGCTTCAATAGGACATTTTTTCGGTTACGAAGGTCGTTGTGCGATTCCCTCTAATTTTGACGCCGATTACTGTTATTCGCTTGGTTTTACCGCTTCATTGCTGATTGCATCGGGAAAAACGGGATATATGGCTTCTGTGCGTAATCTCACTGCTCCCGCTTCCGATTGGATTGCAGGCGGAGTGCCTATTACAATGCTTTTTAATATGGAAAAACGCAAAGGAAAATTTGTGCCTGTTATTCAAAAGGCGTTGGTAGATTTGCATGGCGCACCTTTTAAATATCTTGAAAAGCACCGCAAAGAGTGGGCAAATAATGAAATGAGTTATATCTATCCCGGTCCAATTCAGTATTTCGGACCTTCGGAGGTGTGCGACCAGCCAACACGCACTTTAAGATTGGAGAAAGGGGAAAAAATTGATTGAGAATGTGAATAGGGTACTTTTTTTATAATAATTTTTAATTTTTATGAATACAAAAAGAATTTCTCCAAAATGGATTGACAAATTGGAAAAAGACGAAATATTTGTCTTTGGCAGTAACCTTTCGGGTTTTCACGGCGGCGGCGCTGCGGAATTAGCAATGGAATGGGGCGCAGTTTGGGGGCAAGGTGTCGGCTTGCAAGGGCAAACATACGCTATTCCAACAATGCAAGGCGGCGTAGAAACGATAAAACCATACGTTGATGAGTTTCTGAATTTCGCCAAGCAACACAAGGAGTTAAAATTTCTTGTAACGGAAATCGGTTGCGGCATAGCGGGTTTTACTCCAAAAGATATTGCTCCGCTTTTTCGAGCAGCAATAGATGAAGATATTGAAAACGTCTATTTGCCGGAAAGTTTTTTATAAATTTTTATGTCTCAAAATTTCAATTTTGGTTATGATATTGTTGATAAGCGCGCTGCGGAATTTCCAAATGAAATTGCTGTTAAGGCGTTGATTGACAATGATTTTGTGCTGAAAATTTCAAATGCCGACTTGCATCATCACAGCGATGTAACAGCGTATTATTTGCAAAGAATGGGTGTAAAACAAGGTAGCCGTGTGCTGCTTTGCGGACTTGAAAAGCGTTTTGAATTAGCGGTAGTTTTAACGGCTTTGCATAAACTTTGCGCTGTTCCTGTGTTTGATTTAACAAAAAACGCTTTGCATTGTGCCAATTCGCTTGACGTTTATGCAATAATTTCTGCAAATAATTTTTCTGAAATTGAGAATATTACGCAAAATATTTCCAAACTGAAAACTGCCGAAATTCTTATCAGTGTTGGCTCTCCCTGTCCCGATTATTGGTTTGATTTGCACACAGGAACGCGGTTTTCAAAGCAATTTAAACCACTAAAAAATATTCCAAAAGACCACAATTCGTTGATTATTTTTGACGAAAAACCACATTTTTTTATAGAAACCTACCCGCTTGAAACCACAACCGATTTTGTTTGGGACAGATTTTACAGAGCAATGGTAGAGAATGAAGTTTGTATTTTGTAGTGGATAGTTAGTTTTTTCTATTTTTAATTGAAAAATAAAAAAAAAATCTTAACTATAACTCTTAGTTCTTAACTTTTTTGTACCTTTGCACTCGAAAAATTTAATCAAAAATCTAATATATTTATGCAAAAGAAAGGAAACAAATACGGCACTCACCGTGTTATAGAGCCGAAAGGCGTATTGCCGCAGCCGGCTAACAAAATCGACAACGATATGTCGGAAATTTACGACAATGAAATTCTTATTGACGTAAAAACTTTGAACATCGACAGTGCGTCATTTACCGATATTTCGGCACGCGCAGGCGGCGATGATGAAAAAATCAAGGAAATTATGTTTATGCTCGTTGCAGAGCAGGGCAAACACCGCAACAAATGGACAGGTTCGGGCGGAATGTTGCTCGGCGTTGTAGAAAAAATCGGCGATGCGCTCAAAGGCAAAATTGACCTCAAAGAGGGCGACAAAATTGCAACGCTCGTTTCG
>Ga0209628_10001554_pt1 | contig 14994 bp, 7 predicted proteins | sample TergutCu122P4_FD_187285 | JGI IMG/M metagenome (GOLD analysis project Ga0209628, IMG submission 187285) | Cubitermes ugandensis P4 segment gut microbial communities from Kakamega Forest, Kenya - Cu122 P4 (SPAdes) (version 2) | ecosystem: Host-associated > Arthropoda: Insects > Digestive system >...
ACCCACCGGTATCTATGGAGTACGAATTATGACCGAATCAAATATCCTGACAACTAAAGTTTTGATCAGATAAATAGCAGAGATGTGAATCTGTTTTAACAATTTAATTCACTCGCAATGTGTAAAAAAGAAACATTGCGAGTGAATTTTTTTATAATTTAAATCAGGGCAAAGTCATTAAAATTCAGGGGTTTTAAAGTTTAAAAGTTTACACGTGAAATGTTTGTAGTTTTTTACCAAATCTCAATTAAACTCTGCTCTATAGTAAATAGTCCAAAATTAAATTTTTTTTATAATGATATCAAAATACAATCAGTTCTATTCTTTATTCGTTTTTTGTTTTTTGTTTTTTGTTTTTCATGCTTTTGCTCAACAACCGGGCAGTGGGTTTCCTTCCGGCGGTGGCGGTGGACAAACGCTTGATTTAGGCACATTAGGCGCCGTGGTAGGAATGATTGTGGATGAAAACAAACAACCTGTACCTTATGCAACGGTTTTAATATTAAATACTAAAGATTCTACTGCCGTAACCGGTGGAATTACCGACGAAACAGGCAGAATTGTGATCAAAGATATTCCCTGGGGAACCTATTTGATTCAAGTGAATGCTATGGGATATATGAAACATTATACGAATGAGTTTAAGTTATCGCAGGATAACCCACGCTATCTGTTACGCCAATTTGCGGTTACTCAAAGACCTCAACAACTTAAAGGCGTCGAAATTGTTACGCAAAAAGAGATGTTGCAACAAAATTTGGACAAAAAAGTGTATAATTTGGGAAGTAGTATTATTACGGAGGGTGCCACTGCCGTTCAGGCTTTAGCCGAAATTCCGTCAGTGGACGTTGATATTGAAGGAAATGTCTCTCTGCGTGGAACAAGTAATGTTACTATTTTGGTGGACGGAAAACCTACAAATCTTACTTTAGACCAAATCCCTGCTGCAGAAATTGAAAGCATAGAGGTAATTACAAACCCTTCTGCCCGCTTAGACCCTGATGGAATGGGCGGTATCATCAACGTCATCCTAAAAAAGAAAAAACAACCCGGATTTAATGCTTTTTTTAGCGGGGGTATGGCAACCTCTGTTTTTAAAAATAAATTCTATGTAGATGGTGGAAATTTAGCTGTTAATCTAAATTACCGGTATAATAAAATAGCACTATATTTGAATTATAGCTTCCGCAGCGGGCAATGGCGAAATGCCGGCGATTTATCCCGCACTTCATGGTTTCAAAAAGATACAACGCCTTCCGTAGACTCTACTTATCTGAAACAATACAATGAAAACCGTTCGCAATTTTTTGGAAATAATGTAAGCGCCGGCCTGGATTATTTTATTAATAAATACAATACTTTGTCGTTTACTTTTGGATATAATAGATATGATAATAAGGATACAACTAATTTAACAGCAGATAATTTACGTGGGCCGGCAGATGAAAAAAAATCTTACAACTCTTATTTTCAAGATGGTGCGGGAAATCGTTATGGCAATAATTTTTCGGGAAATATTAACTATAAAAAAACTTTTCAAAAACAAGGGATGGAATTAACCTCTGACCTTTATTACACGGAAATATTCGGAAACTATAAAAATCAGTACTTACAGCAATTTACAATACCGGACACCTTACCAAACTATTTTCAAAAAACAAATACGGATACACGTAACCGAACTGCTATGGGACAGATTGATTTTGTTACTCCCGTGGGCAACGGAGGTCGCATTGAAACCGGATACAAAATTTCATACCGCTCTATTTGGCAAGATTACCGTTTGTTTTATGGAAGTTCATACGTTACCTTTATCGAAAATGCCAACCAGAGAAACAATTTTTTATTTCAGGAATTGATTAATGCTGCCTATTTTATTTATTCCAATTCTTTTTGGAAAGTTTTAAAAATTCAAGTGGGCGTAAGAGGAGAATTTGCCAATACGTATACAAAACTGTTGAATACTCAACCGTATCAAAAAAATTATTTGAAACTAAAAAACATTCTTTATCCTACTGTCCACATTCGATATGATATCAATGATCATCATTCAATGCAATTAAGCTATTCACGGAGGGTTACACGCCCGAACTTCTGGAATTTGAATCCGTTTGTGGATGTTTCCGACAAGCAAAATCTGCGTATGGGAAATCCCAACTTAGGCCCTGAATTTGCCGATAATTTAGAGTTAGGGTATTCTCTGTACCTTAATAAATCATCTTTCAGCGCTACTCTGTTTTATCGTCATCGCTCCGATTTGATTACCCGATTTACGGAAATGAGACAGGCATATATTAAAGATAACAGAATTTACTATACGCTTATTGACAACAAGATTTACACCATACCGATAGATGATAATTTTTTGGGAACCGATACTTTCACTTATACTTTGACTTCCTCTCAAAATTTGAATAAGAGCCAAAGTGTCGGGCTGGAACTTGTATATACCCAAAAACTTTGGAATTTTTGGAGAATTAATTTCAGCGGCGACTGCTATTATGTGAAGATTAACAGTAACGACTTAATTGACCCTAATTTGTCTGATGATTGGGCGTATGGATTCCGATTGAATCAAACTTTTAATTTGCCGAAAAGTTGGGATATTCAGTTAAATTTTCGTTTTCGCTCACGTTCCATTACTACAGGCAGCATGGGCTGGGGCGGCGGTATTGGACAGGGAAAACGCAACGCACAATATTCGCTCAATTTCGGTATAAAAAAATCTTTTTTGAAAAACAATGCCTTAGCGGTGAGCTTAAACGTTCGTGATTTGATATACAATCCGAAAACAATTATTAATTCCTATGATTATACTAAAACCACCAGTGGCTATTATTCTAACAGTATACGCTGGAGAAGCGCCTATCAGATAAATGTAACTGTAACATACAAACTTAACAACTACAAACAACGCAAAGAACAACCCCATGAGGTAGATACCGGAGATGTTCCGGTTACAGAGTAAAACTGCATTTTATCCTGTATTTTTTATTATTTTTGCAACTTCATTCATTGACCTTTAATCTAATAATTAATTAAAATGATAAAAGACGACTTTACATTGAGACATATCGGGCCACAAAAAGAAGATGTAGATAAAATGCTATCCGCTTGCAACGTTGCAACTTTAGACGAACTGATTGATAAAACTATTCCGGCAGCTATACGTTTACCGGAGAAACTTCAATTACCGGATGGGTTACCGGAAGGCGAATATTTGCAAACTGTTAAATCTTTGTTGTCAAAAAACAAATTGTACAAATCTTATATCGGAATGGGTTATTATAATACATTTACTCCTGCCGTTATTTTGCGCAATGTTTTGGAAAATCCGGGCTGGTACACCTCCTATACACCCTATCAGGCCGAAATTTCGCAAGGCCGTTTGGAAGCGTTGCTTAATTATCAAACTATGATTATGGAACTTACGGCAATGCCGTTGGCAAACGCCTCATTGTTAGACGAAGCTACTGCCGCAGGCGAAATGATGTTGATGTTTTACAATAGCCGCAGTCGGGATGCCATAAAAAATAATATTCTTAAATTTTTTGTATCGGAAAATGTATTTCCGCAAACGTTAGGCGTGCTTAAAACGAATGCGGCACCGCTGGGGATTGAAATTGTTACGGGCGATATAAACAAAACAAAACTTGACCAAACATTTTTTGGCGTCATGTTGCAATATCCGGGCAGTTGGGGTGAAGTGCATAATTATAAGCAATTTACTTCTGATACGCAGGCCAAAGGGATTTTTGTAGGGGTTGCCGCAGATCTGTTGGCACTTACAATTTTAACGCCTCCCGGAGAGTGGGGCGCCGATTGTGTAGTAGGTTCTACCCAACGTTTTGGAATTCCCATGGGATTTGGTGGCCCATCAGCAGGCTATTTTGCTTGTAAAGAAGATTTTAAACGACAACTCCCGGGTCGTATTATCGGAGTAACCGTAGATGCACAAGGGAACCGCGCAGTACGTATGGCATTGCAAACCCGCGAACAACATATCAAACGTGAACGCGCTACTTCCAATATTTGCACGGCTCAAGCCCTAGTAGCCATTATGTCAGGATTTTATGGAATGTGGCATGGCGCCCGGGGATTACGTAATAAAGCCCTCAAAATTAATGTCCTTGCAGGTGTCCTGTCCGCAGAAGCCGAAAAGTACGGATACAAACAACACAATACTATATTCTTTGATACGCTGTGTTTTGAAGTGCCACAGGGAACTACTGCCGATGATGTTAAAAAAGTTGCATGCGAACACATGTTAAATTTCTACTATTGGTGCGAAACCTGCTTCTCTCTATCTTTAGATGAAACCGTAAAGTTGGAAGATGTAAATTTTATTCTCTCTGTTTTGGCAAAAGCCGTAAAAAAAGAGTTTTCCCCTTTTATTTGCAAACCAAGTATCCCTGAATTGAACATTCCTAACGAATTGCAACGTACTTCTGCTTTTATGCAACAAGATATTTTTACCAAATATCAATCGGAGACCGAAATGATGCGTTATATGAAAAAATTGGAAGTGAAAGATTTGTCTCTCAATCGCGCTATGATTCCGTTGGGTTCCTGCACTATGAAATTGAATGCGGCTGCCGAGATGCTGCCGTTAAGTTGGACAGAAGCCGGTGCACTTCATCCTTTTGTACCGGAAGATCAGGCCCGGGGATATTTAGAGATGATCAACGAAATGGAAAAATGGCTACAAGTCATTACGGGCTTCAAAGCAATTTCGTTTCAGCCAAATTCGGGAGCAGCCGGCGAATATGCCGGCTTAATGGTAATTCGCAATTATCATATTGCTCAAAATCAAACTCATCGCAATATCTGCCTGATCCCGGCATCTGCTCATGGAACAAACCCTGCCTCGGCAGCAAAAGCCGGTCTGGAGATCGTTGTGATAAAATCAACCGCTGAAGGAGAAATTGATGTGGAAGATTTACGCACAAAAGCACAACAATATAGAGAAAATCTGTCGTGCATGATGATTACTTACCCCTCAACTCATGGTGTATTTGAAGAAGCTATTTTGGAAATTGTCAAAATTATTCATGAAAACGGAGGGTTAGTATATATGGATGGCGCCAATATGAATGCACAGGTGGGGTTAACATCTCCGGATGCTATGGGCGCAGATGTCTGCCACCTGAATTTACATAAAACCTTTGCCATGCCGCATGGTGGGGGTGGACCGGGGGCCGGACCTATAGGAGTTGCCGAATTTCTGGCAGATTACCTGCCTAACCACGAACTGATTAAAATAGGCGGCAAAAAAGGAAATCAAATAGCCGCATCTCCTTATGGAAGCGCTTTCTTACTACCCATTACTTACGGATACCTTAAAATGCTGGGCGGCAATGGCTTAACAGAATCCACCAAAATGGCAATCCTGAATGCCAATTATATGGTGGCACGTTTGAAAGAACACTATAAAATTATGTATCTTGGTACACACGGACGTTGTGCCCACGAGTTTATCCTCGATTGCAACGAATTTGACCGCTCCGCCGGAATACAGGTTATTGATATTGCAAAACGTTTAATGGATTACGGGTTTCATGCACCCACAGTTGCATTTCCCATTCATGGAACGCTGATGGTAGAACCCACCGAAAGTGAACCGCTCGGCGAGATTGACAGATTATGCGATGCTTTTATTTCCATTCGCAAGGAGATTCTTGAAATTGAGGAGGGTAGAGCCGACAAAAATAATAACGTCATTAAAAATGCACCACATACTGCACAGGTGGTTTGTGCTACCGATTGGGACAAACCTTATACCCGTGAAAAAGCGGCATACCCTATCCCTCACGACGATAAATATTGGCCCACTGTGGGTAAAGTGAACGACGCACACGGAGATAGAAATTTGGTGTGTTGTATCTCGTAACATTAAAAAACTATGGCAAATTTTGGAAAGTTTAAAAGGTCAATAAGCCTCATTTTTATGACAATTTTAGGGTTACAATCCCTTTTTTCGCAAAATGATTTAAAAGCCAAATACGATGTAAAACAATACATCTTGGATTTGAATATTAGCGGTACTGCAACAGAAATAAGCGGGAATGTCATCACGAATGCTGTAGTTGTTGCCGGCGAATTAGATACTTTTGCGGTTGATCTAATTAATACTATTGTTCCAAACAAAACTTACATGATCGTTGATTCCGTTTTGGTAAATGGAAATAAGAACGGATTTATTCACGAAAATAATTTGGTTTTAGTTCCATTACATCAGCCAATTCAGCAAAATGAGCCTTTTTCCGTTCAAATTTATTATTATGGAAATGGCGAATCTTGCTCTCAAACAAAATGGAACGGAATAATACAAGGTTTCTATTCAGGAGTTTCTTATACTTATACCCATTCTGAGCCGGTATGGTCGAAAGTTTGGTGGCCCTGCAAGCAAGATTTAACAGACAAAGCTGATTCTATAACTTTTTATATTACAACTGATGCTGAAAACCTGTCCGGTTCTAATGGACTTTTAAAATCAACCGAAAATTTACAGAATGGAAAAGTACGATATAAGTGGGTGTCAAACTATCCGATCACTCCTTATTTGGTTTCCTTTAGTGTTGGTAATTTTTCAGAACATATTACTTATGCAGAATTACCAACAATGCAGGAGCCTTTGCTTATACAGAGTCTTTTATTTTCAAATTCACTTTATTATTCTATGCATTTAAAAGTTATTGAAAAAACCAAAGATTTACTCCATTTATTTTCTGAACTCATTGGAGTTTACCCATTTAAAAATGAAAAATATGGATATTGTGTAACAGGTACTTCTTTGGTTGCAATGGAACATCAAACAATGACTACTATCGGATACGTAGCAATGGATACTACATCAAACAATTACTCTGGTCATTATTATTGGTATGTTGCTCATGAACTTGCTCATCAATGGTTTGGTGATTACGTTACTTGTGAAAAATGGAATTATATTTGGCTTAATGAAGGATTTGCTTCTTACTTTGAATATATTGCTTTGCAAAATTTGGAATCCCAGAAAAAAGCAAATTTCTGGATGAATGATGCTCACAATACTATAAAATCTAGACCGGGTGGAAGTGTTTATGTTCAGGATCCAAATATTTCCGATATTTTTGATTACAGACTAATTTATAAAAAAGGAGGAGCTGTTCTACATATTTTACGTTATGAAGTTGACAATGATTCATTGTTTTTCGCCATTCTGAAAAATTATTTATCAACTTTTGCTTATTCAACAGCCACCATAGAGAATTTTAAAAATATTACCGAAGAAACAACAGGTAAGGATTTTACAGATTTCTTCAACCAGTGGATTTACGGAGAAGGTTATCCCGGATTTAATTTGAAATGGCGTCAACAGGAAGACACTCTTTTTATTGAGTCGGTGCAAACAACTTCTACTTCTACAACACCTTTATTCAAAACTCACTTCGACATTAAACTTAATTATTCGATTGGTGGAGATACAATTATTCGATTGTATCAAAGTGCAAATAATGTAGATTTTCGAATTTGCATACCAAACGCCATTAAATCTATACAATTTGATCCCAATGTTTGGTTAATTAGCTATAATACAGTGTTATATGTTGGCGTTGGGGAATATGAAAACAATAACGCTTTGCTGTTTGATGTTTTTCCAAATCCGGTAAATGATAAAATTATGATTGTTGTTGAAGAAGAAAATTTACAAAATTTTGTTGCTACTCTGTATGATATGCAAGGGAAATCGGTATTCCAAAAGGAATTCAAGAGCAGTAATACAGAAATTAATGTTAGAGACTTACCGAGAGGAGTATTTATTTTGGAAATAAAAACCCAAAATAAAGCAGGAAGCAGAAAGATTATGAAAATTTTATGAAGTATCTTGAAAATTCTAAACGTAGGAAAACTGTGAAAGTACCGGAACCCCCACATTAGATTTCACAAACGGGGCGATCACCTGACGAGCGGTTTGGCGCAATGGCGGGTGTGGCTCGTCCTGAAATAAATATTAATTTTGTACCCAAAAATAAAACCAAACATAGAAGAATATGAAAAAGAACCTTTTAACATTATTAAATAGGTGTGAGTTTGAAAGATTATGCTTATTTTTTCACGTTGATTATAAATTCCAAATGATAAACAGTTTTGAAATATGAAAAAAGCACTTATTAGCGTTAGCGACAAAACAGGTCTTATAGAGTTTGTAAAACAACTTGTTACTCTCGGTTATGAAATTATCTCTACCGGAGGTACTTACAAACTTTTACACGAAAATGGAATCTCCGTGAAGATGATTGATGAGGTTACCGGATTTCCCGAAATTATGGATGGCAGAGTGAAAACGCTGCACCCCAAAGTGCACGGCGGATTGTTGTGCCTGCGAAATAATGAACGCCACATTGCACAAGCGAAAGAAAATCAAATTGAGATGATTGACATGGTGGTGGTAAATCTTTATCCTTTTAAAGAAACGATTGCCAAAGAGAAGGTTACACTTGAAGAGGCCATTGAAAATATTGATATCGGGGGTCCGAGCATGTTGCGCAGCGCTGCCAAAAATCATCTGTTTGTAACGGTTATTTGCGATACTCACGATTATCAGAAAGTGGTTGAGGAACTCAAAAACAACGGGGATACCACTTTTGAAACGCGCCAACGGCTGGCCGCCAAGGTGTTTCGCCATACCGCAGCCTACGATGCTACCATTGCAGGATTTTTAACCGATAAAACGAGAGAAACGGAACCGGAAAATCTTACGCTCACTTTTACCAAAAAACAATCGCTTCGCTACGGCGAGAATCCGCACCAAAAAGCCTGTTTCTATGCCGGAAAACCACAGGGATTTTCTATGGCTTTTGCGGAGCAATTGCATGGGAAAGAATTGTCGTACAACAATATTCAGGATGGCGATGCGGCATTAAATCTTGTGAAGGAATTTATAAACGAACCGGTAGTGGTGGCCGTAAAACATAAAAACCCGTGCGGCGTGGGGATCGGAAAAAACGTTCAGGAAGCGTGGCAACGCTGCTACGAAGCCGACCTGGTGTCTATTTACGGCGGCATTGTGGCTACCAACCAAACGATTGACGAAACTACTGCCGAAGCGATGAAGAATGTTTTCTTAGAGATTATTTTGGCGCCTGATTTTTCTGAAAAAGCCCTGGAAATACTCTCCGCCAAGAAAAATATCCGTTTAATGACTTTTGAAACCTCTCGTAAAAACGAAGATAAAAATCTGTTTCTTAGTGTAAATGGAGGATTATTAGTGCAAGAAACCGACCATGCTTCCGTACAGGATTATGAATTTAATGTGGTAACTGAGAAAATCCCTACAGATGCCGAAATGAACGATCTGTTGTTTGCCATGAAAGTGTGTAAGCATGTGAAATCTAATGCCATCACTTTAGCAAAGGAGATGCGCACGGTGGGTGTAGGAGCAGGCCAGATGAACAGGGTGGGAGCAGCGCATATTGCGCTGGAACAGGCGAATGCTGCCGGCTTCACGCAAGGAATAGTGCTTGCCAGCGACGCTTTCTTCCCATTTGACGATGTGGTAAGAATGGCGCATCCGTACGGGGTAACTGCCATTATTCAGCCGGGCGGTTCGGTTCGGGATGAAGACTCTATCAAAGCCTGCAATGAATTAGGAATAAGTATGGTGTTTACAGGGAAAAGGCATTTTAAGCACTAAAATATTTTTTCGCTAATTTAAAAAAATATTATGTTTGTTTTAATGATTTTATTATTTGTTGTTGGCTATTTGATAATTGCCTTTGAACATGCTTTAAATGTCAATAAAGCAGCAACCGCATTACTATTGGGCGTGCTTCTTTGGGTATGTGTTATCGTGGGGGGCGAACTTATGTTTTCGGGTAATATTTCTCTGAAAGATTATTTAATGCGGGATTCGGGTAATAATTTTATCAGTTGGGTTGTAAATCTTAAACTTGTAGAATCTTTAGCGGAAATTGCTCAAATTATCTTTTTTTTATTGGGGGCTATGATTATTGTAGAATTAGTGGATACTCAAAGAGGCTTTCAAATGATTACCGACAGGATTAAAACAACTCATAAAGTAAAACTACTTTGGATAATCTCCATTTTTGCATTTTTCCTGTCTGCTGTTTTAGACAACATGACCACTGCTATTGTAATGGTGGCCTTACTTCGTAAATTAATTGCTGATAAAAAGGATAAATTATTCTTTGGCAGTATGATTATCATTGCGGCGAATGCAGGTGGCGCCTGGTCTCCCATAGGAGACGTAACCACCATTATGCTATGGATTGGTGAAAAAGTTACCGCACTGAATATTATTGAAATGGTCTTTTTTGCAAGTTTTACCTCTCTAGTTGTTCCTCTTATTATTCTTTCATTTTTTATGAAAGGAAGAGTTACCCGTCCTGCCCACACCACCTATAGTAATGAAGACTCAATACCTCAATGGCAACAGACACTCTTCTTGATTTTAGGAGTAGGGGGGCTGCTTTTTGTTCCGCTATTTAAAACCATTACCCATTTGCCACCTTATTTGGGAATGTTGGGCGCTTTAGCAGTAATCTGGATTGTTTCAGAAATAGTTCATCGGAAATCGGATACCGCAATGAAAAGCAAATATTCTATTACTCACGTTCTTACTAAGATTGAGATTTCCACTATATTGTTTTTTCTGGGAATTTTGCTTGCCGTGAGTGCGCTTCAAACAGCCGGACATTTAGAGGTGTTAGGTGCCCGATTAGATACGATTCCGCTGAGTGAGCCTTCCAAATACTATGCTATTAATATTATCATCGGGCTTTTATCTTCCATAGTTGATAATGTTCCTCTGGTGGCCGGTGCAATGGGTATGTATAACTTCGGATGTGATCATTATTTTTGGGAATTTCTGGCTTACTGCGCCGGAACAGGAGGTAGTATCTTAATAATCGGATCTGCTGCAGGCGTAGCCGTGATGGGTATGGAGAAAATTGATTTTATGTGGTATCTGAAAAAAATTTCTTGGATTGCATTATTGGGTTACTTTGCCGGCGCAAGCGTATTTATATTTCAAAAATTCATATTTTTATAACGATTTTTTAATCAATAGTTGTACTTTCTCTTTCAGGTTGGTTATACTTTCATCTGCATCAGGAAAAATTACCGGTAAAAATTCTACCAATATTCTTGCAAAGGGTCTCGGAATACGTTTAAAATGATAAGTAGCACGCTCTGACCCCGAAATGGCCACGGGGACAATGGGAATATTCAGTTCTATGCTTAAAATAGCAAACATATCCTTAAAATCCTTCATATTCTTATCTTTAGAGCGTGTCCCTTCCGGAAAAATAATTACATTTTTACCGTGACGCAGTAGTTCGCTCATCTGCACAATAGATTCCCGAAGATTGGTATTAATATTCATCAGAATAACATTGTTCCTGGGTGCCATAAAACGGGCAAAAAGCGAATGAAAATGTTTGTCTTTCGCAAAAAAGAAACTGTTTTTGACTCTTTTCCAAGGTAATCGTGCTGTTATAAAAACACCGTCTAATCCGCTTCGGTGATTTGCCACAAAAATCACAGGTTGATCGGGAATATTTTTCTTTCCTTTGCCCCTTAAACAGAAATATAGATGAAGAATGATTTTAATAAGATTTGCCGTGAGCCAATGAATAAAACCGGAATGCGGAAGTTTTAGCATAGGTTTTCCTTTTTGTAAAATCTCTTTCCAGGATACTCCTGTTTCATTATAATTAACATGTTTACTTTCAATATAATAACTTAGTTTTTGTAAATTACAAAACTCGTCTAACTGTTGCGCTTTCATAGGTAGGTAAAAAGCATTTTCTATAAAAGACAACAAAGAAAGTTTGCTCAATGAATCCATAGATAAGTCTATTTCAAAATGGTCATCAGAACGGGCTTTTACATTTAATTCTTTATCAATAAATTGTTTTAGAGTTTTATAAGTGGTTGAAAAGGATTCGATATCTTCTTCAGGTTTTTTTTCTTTTTTTTGAATCAATTCTTCCAGTTTAAAGCGTTGTACTTTTCCAAGTCTGGTTTTAGGGAGTTCTTCCGAGATGATATGAAACTGCTGAATTCGTTTGTAACTCATAGCATATTTATTATATTCGGCAATCTCTTTTTTTAATAATTCTTCTATATTGTTTTCGGAATGCAAGCGTACAGTACTCATTTCCGGATAAATAAGTAAATGAAGTTGGTCGTTATAAAGAAAAACAGCCGTTTCTTTCATAAACTGCGTATTTTTTATTAATTCTACTTCAATCTCCTCAGGGTTAATATTTTTTCCATTAGAAGTTACTATAATCTCTTTGATTCTTCCTGTAATTTGGAGTAACCCCTCATGGTTTATTATTCCCATATCGCCGGTGTATAACCATCCGTCTTTAATGATGACAGCAGTTTCTTCAGGTTTATTGTAGTAGCCTTGCATTACATTATTTCCTCTTACCAAAATCTCACCGGTTTCTGCAATTTTTATTTCACATCCGGGTAAAGCACGGCCAATATAACCGCATCGCCATTCGCCGGGTCTTGAAAAAGCTATCATAGGAGCGCATTCCGTCATCCCGTACCCTTCTAATATTTTGAATCCCAGTGATGTAAATATTTTAGCGATCTCTTTCGGGAAAGTAGCACCTCCGCAAAGCAAATATTTAATATGATTTCCAAATTTCTGATGTACAGCTTTGAAAACAAACTTTGAAAAAGCGCGCCACTGTAATAACGATGCTAATTTATAAATCACCTTGGCAGTAAAATTTTCATTGATTTTTGAAATAATACCTTTGGCCAAAGTTTCGTAGAGTTTGGGTACTCCCACTATGAGTGTAATTTTTCCTTCAGTTAGAGTCCGCAAAATAGCATCTTGTTGCATCCCATCTGTAATCCAGCAGGTGGCACCAGCATAAATAGGCGCTAAGATAGTCCCCGCAAAAGGATAAGAATGATGTAATGGTAATAAAATAAGCACATTACTATTTTGATTAAAAATAGTTAATTGATTACAAACCGCATCTATATTATACCAGAAATTTTTATAGGAAAGCATTACTCCTTTTGGTAATCCGGTAGTTCCGGAAGTATAAATAATGGCTACTACCTGTTCATCCTTTCTAACAGGAATCTCTTTTACGGGTATTGTGTCAATATCCGAAATATCAATATCTGATGATGATAGTAGGGTATATGTATAATCAGGAATGCCACCGGCTATAGCAGCCATTTTTTCTTTATAACACTCTGAAACAAAGATGATTTCAGGTCTGCACTCTTCCATGATATAGCTAATTTCTTTTGCCTGCGATTGTACATCTACGGGGACAACAGCTGCATTACATTTCATGGCTCCGTAAGTAACAAAATAATATTCAGGACAATTATCGGCAAAAATCATGATTTTCTCAGGATTTTTTTCTTTTACTAAAAAAGTTTGACAATACTTTTCGGCATATTGTAAAAGTTCGCTGTACGAGTATTTTATACCTCTGAAGACAATGGCAGTACGAGGAAGATTTTTTATCATAGTTTTACTATTGGATTTTAAATGTGAATATCAAAGTTTTGTGTTAGAATTTCTGCCAGCAACTGGGTGGGTAGTCCCATTACATTATAATAGCAGCCATGGAGTGAAACTACTCCAATTAACCCTATCCATTCCTGAATACCGTACCCGCCGGCTTTATCATACGGTTTATAGTATTCAACATAATATTGAATTTCATTTTTTGAAAGTTGTTTAAAAGTAACTTCCGTTACACTGTGCCGGGTAATCCTCTTTTGGGCAGAGGCTACAGTTATACCGCTAATTACCTGATGGGTTTTCCCTGATAATTGATGTAACATGGCAACGGCTTCAATTTGGGTCTTCGGTTTTTCTAATATCTTACCCTCCAAAATTACAAGGGTATCACAGGAAATAAATATACTGTTGTTAGAGTATTCCGAAAAATTTACAGGCAATAATTTTAATTGGGATAGATGTTCGGCAATCTGTACCGGTGACAAATGGTCAGGATAAGTCTCATTGACATTAGTATATACTATTTCAAACGGCAAGCCCATCTTTTCAAGAAGTTCTTTACGCCTTGGGGATTTGGATACAAGAAAAAAACGGGGTTTAAAGTTCAAGGTACAAGTTATATAATGATTTTAAAGAGAAACTAATACAAAAAGAGTTTTTTCAGGGATACGTACCATGTGGCAAAAGTAAGAAAAAGTTGTTATAATTTTTTATTTATCTTTGCAATATTCATTTTTCAGTTTTAATAGTTATGAAAATTATTCGTTGTTGCCCAGTAGTAGTTTTTTTTACTTTAACTTTCGCATTTTCTATTGCTTTTTCGCAATCATTGATTGACAACAAAGGCAACCGAAACCAATCCTATCCTGTTGTTACAGAGAAAAATCCTGAAATTGTGAGTCTTATTAATCAGGTCTCGAAAGATAGTGTTGAGAGCCATATCCGTTACATGCAGCAGTTTATAAGAGACGCAAAAAAACCTGCAGCATTAACTGTACAAAATTGGCTGATTGAGCATTTCGAATCTTATGGATATGACAGAGATAAAGATATTTACATTCATTATTTTTCTCATAACTATCAACAATTGGCTGCCGGCAATGTAGTTGTGATAAAAGAAGGAAGCGAATTTCCAAATGAATTTATTATGATATCTTCACATTACGACCATCCCGATGGCCCCGGTGCTGATGACAATGCTTCCGGAACCGCGGGCGTGTTGGAGTGTGCACGTTTGCTCAAAGATTTTCCCAACAAACGTTCCATTATGTTTGTTCCTTTTAATGCAGAAGAATTGTGGATGGTGGGAAGTTTGCCCTTTGCGCAAAAATGTGCTTCGGAAAACATGAATATTATTGCCCATTTCAATATGGATATGATTGGCTGGTTTCCCACCGGAAATCCAAATACCATCATGGCTTCCGGTTATTCCTATATCTCCGAATCGCTTTTTAATTACTACCAAAAAACGGCAAACATAT
>Ga0209628_10001555_pt1 | contig 14987 bp, 11 predicted proteins | sample TergutCu122P4_FD_187285 | JGI IMG/M metagenome (GOLD analysis project Ga0209628, IMG submission 187285) | Cubitermes ugandensis P4 segment gut microbial communities from Kakamega Forest, Kenya - Cu122 P4 (SPAdes) (version 2) | ecosystem: Host-associated > Arthropoda: Insects > Digestive system...
CGTTTTAAGTGAAGTCAGAGATGAAATTCTAAACTTGGACATCAATTCACTAACCCCATTAGACGCATTAAACAAATTGAGTTCAATAAAAAGAATCGTAACAGGAAAAAGTTAGGAAATGAAGAATTAAAAATGAAGAGTTAAGAATTGAAAGAAATTTTTATATTTTTGCACTCCAAAAAAGAACAGTGAACAAAGAGTAAAAATAGGTTAGTTTTTTTCAATCTAAAATAGTAAATCTAAATTCAAAAATCTAAAATAAATCAATTATGACCCCAAAAGTAAGTATAATAATGGGCAGCACTTCCGATTTGCCGATAATGGAAAAAGCAGCAAAAGTACTTAACGAATTTGAAATTTCGTTTGAGATGCACGCACTTTCGGCGCACCGCACACCCGAAGAGGTGGAAATTTTTGCCAAAAATGCTGACAAACGCGGCATCAAAGTAATAATTGCCGCAGCAGGAATGGCAGCGCACCTTCCAGGCGTAATTGCTGCAAGTACTACTCTTCCTGTTATCGGCGTACCTATAAACTCCTCATTATCAGGACTTGATGCACTTTTTGCCATTGTGCAGATGCCGCCAGCGATCCCCGTTGCTACCGTTGGCATTGACGCAGCGCAAAACGCAGGAATTTTGGCTACACAGATTTTATCTGTTGCAGATAACACATTAAAAGATAAATTAATTGCCTATAAAGCAGACCTTAAAACCAAAATTGTTAAGGCAAACGAGGAACTGAAAAAAGTAGAATTTAGGTTTAAAACAAATTAATAGGAATGTATCAAAGTTTTTTTTACACAAATATTACAAAGAAATATTGTTGATTATCAACACTTTGAGTTGTTTATGGTTTTTGCTTACAGGTCAAATTTTCAGGATAAGATTCTTTGTAGTCCAATTGTGCCGTTAGACACATAATGTTGGTAGAAAAATGTTCTGTCCATCGTTTTGCGTACCGTTAGGCGATACATTATGAAAAGAAAATCACTGACCATTAATCACTATATTCACCGCTTCTGGAAAAAGTTCGTGTTCAATTTCGTGAATTTTCTGCTCTACTTCGGTACGGTCGTGTCCATAGTACTCAAATGCGCGCTGCGCAATGATAGTGCCGCCGTCAATGGTATTGTCAATCAGATGAACGGTTACGCCAAAGACCTTTACACCGAAATTAAATGCGTCATCAATAGCATTTGCGCCCTTGAACGCAGGCAGCAACGCAGGGTGAATATTGAGAATCTTTTGCGTAAAAGCGTTTAAAAGCGTTGCGCCAACAATACGCATATAACCCGCAAGACAAATTATATCTATCTGATTTTCAATTAGTTTGCTTAATATTTCGGTTTCATAATCCTTTTTTGATGCGTAATTTTTAGCATTAAAAAGAAAAATCGGCACATTGTGATTTTTTGCTCGCTGCAACACAAAAACGTTTGCGTTGTCGCAAACCAAAAGTGCAATTTTAGCAGGAATTATTCCATTTTCACACGCAGTTACCAACGCCTCAAAATTAGTTCCCGAACCAGATGCAAAGATTGCGATATTCATAACATGTAAAATATCATGATTGCAAAGGTACAAAAAAACTAAACGTTAAAAAAACAATTCAAATATTTTTTTGACGAGGTGTCTTAAAAGTATTTTTTTTTCACGCAAAGGTCGCAAAGATTTTACGCAGAGAACGCAAAATGTTGAAAATCAATATCAAAAACTTTGCGCTCTTTGCGTTTTTTTTAGCGTCTTTGCGTGACTTGAAAAGCCGAAGGAAAATGGTACTTTTGAGATACCTCGTCAAAAAACTATCATACTCCCAATGATTTTCTAACTTCTGCAATTTTTTTATCTGCCTCTGCATCAACTCTATCGTAATCAGCACGGGACTTTAATTCTGCTTTTACCTCGATGTAAAACTTTATTTTCGGCTCTGTACCGCTCGGACGAACAGAAACCTTTGTGCCGTCTTCGGTGAAATATTGCAGTACATTTGAGGTAGTAGGGTAGTGTAGAGACGCAAAATTTTGCGTCTTTACGTCTGTTTCTACAAGCGTTTGATAGTCCTTTATCATTATAACTTTTGAGTCGGCAATCTCTTTTGGCGGATTTTCGCGGAAATTTTTCATCATAGCCACAATCTCTTCCGCTCCCGTTTTGCCTTTGCGCACAACCGAAATGCCTTTCTCTTTGCTAAAACCGTATTCCACATAAATATCCTGCAAAAGTTCAAAAAGCGTTTTGCCGTTGTCTTTTGCCCAAGCGGTAATTTCCGCCACCAGAGCGCAACACGCCACAGAGTCCTTGTCGCGAACAAAGTCGGCAGGCATATAACCGTAACTCTCTTCGCCGCCGCCGATATATTTGCGCTTGCCTTCGAGTTCGCGCACCACAGCAGCAATCCATTTAAAACCGGTGTAACAGTCGAACAATTCTACATTATTTCTGTCGCAAATTACCTTTTCCAGTTCGGTGGTAACAATGGTTTTTACCATAAAGTCGGTCGGGTTGAGTGTTCCGAGTTGTTTTTTTCTTGTAATAATATAATATGTAAAAAGCAGGCAGGTTTGATTTCCATTCACCAAAATCCATTCGTTTTTGTCATTTTTCACTGCAATTCCCATTCTGTCGGCATCGGGGTCTGATGCCATAACAATGTCTGCATCAATCTTTTTTCCAAGTTTTATCGCCATATCAAGTGCAGCGGGTTCTTCGGGATTTGGCGAAACAACAGTTGGAAAATCGCCGCTGACAACCATTTGCTCTTTTACGGTGATAACATTCTGAAAACCAATCTCTTGAAGGGCGCGCGGAATTAATCTGTACCCCGTACCGTGAATTGGCGTATAAACAATTTTTAAATTACTGTTTCGTTTGATTGAATCGGGCGAAAGCATAATTGATTTAACCTTTGAGAGATAAATTGCATCAATTTTTTCGCCAATAATTTCTATAAGATTTTTGTTGCCCTGAAAACGAATCTCCTCCGGCGATTTTATTTTTTCAACCTCAGCAATAATATTGACATCGTGCGGGGCTATAATTTGCGCTCCGTCCGACCAGTACGCTTTGTAGCCGTTGTACTCTTTGGGATTGTGCGAGGCAGTAATCATTACTCCGCTTTGACACTCAAAATGGCGAATGGCAAAGGAAATTTCCGGTGTCGGACGCAATTCGTCAAAAAGATAAACTTTGATGCCGTTTGCCGAAAAAATATCGGCAACAACTTCGGCAAAATATTTGCTGTTATTGCGGCAATCGTATCCAACCACCACGCTAATTTGTTTTTGTGCTACAAATTCACGTTTCAGATAGTTGCTAAGTCCCTGAGTAGCAGCACCAACGGTGTATTTATTCATACGATTTGACCCTACGCCCATAATTCCGCGCAGCCCGCCTGTACCGAACTCCAAGTCCTTGTAGAAACTCTCTATGAGTTCTGTTTTGTCGTCGTTCGCCAACATTTTGCGAACTTCACTTTTTGTTTCATCGGAATAAGCACCTGACAACCAAGCGTTTGCCTTCCGAATAACCTGTTGCAATAATTTAATGTCCATTTTATTTTTTATTATTTTATTAATAATTTTTTCTTAACCAAATAGCAAAAAATCTATCATAAACCTGAATAATATTGCTTTATTGTGTGATAAAGTCCTCTTCAAACAGCCCTGCATAACCGCTGAAAATAAAATAAATGGGTTATTGTCTGAAAACTTTAACATAACTGTTGCTCTGTAATTATTGTTTTGTGATTATCATAAAATGATAATTGTTTTATAATAATGCAAAGGTAATCTATTTTTTTTTAAAAATTTTAGTTAATTAATGCGAATCACTGGTTAAAAATTAATATTTTGGATTAAAATTCAGTTTTTGCGGAATAAATTATGCCGTTAGGCATTATATATTGGTAGATATATGTTATTTTCAACATCCTGCGTGCCGTTAGGTACGCAATGTGCCTCACATTTTGTCCCTACGGAACAAAACGGTTGGGTTTATTTATGTTTCTACCAACATTTTGTCCCTAACGGGACAGAAAACGCTAATTTGGCTAACACCAATTTTGACTACGTCGATTTTCAATTCAATTTAATCCGTGATTCGCATTAATTATTTTCTTATAAGTATTTTTTTTAACTATCAATAAACGTTTCCAAAATCTTTGCTTTACCTTTTGGAATAATGGTAATGTTGTCCATTTCGGCAGGAATTAAAATTGTTTCTGCTGTTTTTATTTCCATTTTTTCGCTCAAATATTCGCAGATAATTTCGCCCTCAACAATCGAAAGCAGCACAAACGAAAATATTTTTGATAAATCAAGTTCATATTTTTGGTCAATTTCTAAAATATTTGTCGTAAAATACTCGCAATCAACGAGTTTTGATATTGTGTTCGGTAAAATTTTCGGTACAATCTTTTCATTTTTCCAATTATCAAAGTCAATGGCATCAACGGCAAGTTCGGTGTGCAGTTCTCGCGGTAAGCCGTTGCTGTCCAAACGGTTATAGTCAAAAATGCGGTACGTTATATCAGACGACTGCTGAATTTCCAAAATCAAACTGCCCTGCCCTATCGAATGCACGCAACCCGCAGGAATAAAAATTACATCGCCTTTTTTAATCGGAATTTTCTTTAAAAAATTTTCTAATGTGTTGTTTCCCACCGCTTTAAGATACTCCTTTTCTGTAATTTTTTTGTTGAAACCCGCAATCAAAAAAGCGTCCGGTTCGGCATCAAGCACATACCACATCTCATTTTTACCTAATGAATCGTGCCTTTCCGCCGCAATTTCATCATTCGGATGAACTTGAATTGACAAGTCCTGCGCCGCATCAATTACCTTTACCAGCAGCGGAAACTGCTCGCCAAATTCATCATAAATTTTATCTCCAACCAAATCGCCGAGATAGACCTCAACGAGTTCGTCAAGCATATTTTCCGCCAAAAAACCGTTTTCCACCTCAGAGCAATAGCCCTCAACAGCGGAGACAGACCAACTTTCACCGATATTTTCCAAATTTTCGGTTACGGAACACAACGCTTTTATCCTGTTTCCACCCCAAATTTTAGGAAATAAAATTGGTTTGAATTTTAATGGGTACAACATTTTTGTTTTAGATTTACGATTTTAGATTTTCCTTTCGGCTTTTCAAGCGCAAAGATAATAAAAAGTTAAAAACTTGGGTAAGCAATTTTCCTGCATTCGCCCAGATAGCACTTTGCTAATGAGGCAGTTGTTTGTCCTGCGGCAAGCATTAGCGGGCTACACTCGCCATTTATAACAACATCTAACACAGGAATTTGCAAAAGTTTTGCTTTTATCTCTTTGTTCAACTCTAATTTTTCATTTTCAATTTTCAATTCTCCATTTTCAATTATTTCCACCACTAATTTATCAACAAATGGGCGGTACGGCTCCATAATATCGTCAGCCAAGCAATAGGCGTTATATTTGTTGCGATGATGAATGCCGAGCGTGGGCAAAAGTCCGCTGCCAACCAAAGCACGCGCCACAACCGCACGCAAAATCGCATAGCCGTAATTCAGCAGGTTATTCGGCGGAACACCATCACGGCTGCGTGTAAAATTTTCAAACAAATTTTTCCAGTAAAACGCAGCGGCACGCCCTTCAAGGTTATCGCTGTCGCCGCTTTTGACATCGTTTGCCCATTTTAGCATATTTTTAACAGGCAAATTTCTGCATTTTTCCAAAACCGCCGCTTGATTTTCGATTTTAGCAATTACATATTTTTCAAACCAATGAGTTCGGTGTTTAAACCAGTTTTCACGTTCTTCTGAGTTGTGAATCAGACGGTTGAAATTGGCAAAAGGTTTATAACCGCAAATTGCATCGGCAAGTTTATTTTTTTCTTTACCATCAGGCAAACTTTCTACAAATGACTCCATGACTTCAAAACTTTCGTGCGACTCAAGCGGTTCTATTTCAATCCAATTTTCTACCTTGTCGTAATCGAACTCAACACCTGTCATCATTGGGTCGTAATTTTTCGGAATGCTGTCAATTTCCAACGTTTCAGGGTTGACAAAAACAATATGCCCCATCTCTAAATATTCGGCAATCTCTTTCACTATGGGGCGGTATTTCTCGTCTATTTGCAGTTTGCAGTCAGGCAAAAATGCAACAACAGGCGTTTTTGGCACAAATTCTTCCTCCATAAATTCGAGTAGTTTTTCCAAACTCTTTTTATTGTCTTTGATGGAATGAAGAATAGAAAGACATTCGCTTAATAAATTGTTGGTATTCATAATTATAACAGTTTTATGTTTTTTTTAACTATTGGAATTGAATCTATTTCTTCCATTATTTTTGCCGTTTCGGCAAGCGCATAAATAATTTTCTGATAGTGCTGTGTGTCATCAAAGTTCAGTTTTCTGCCTTTGCGGTCTTTGAGCCATTTTTGAGCGGGCTGATAACCGCCGATATAAAAATTCCACGCTGCTTCGGGTACATTGTCGAAATATTGTGTGTCGTTAATCCAAACTTTGCCGTCATTGCGGGCTTGACCCGCAATCCCCTTGTTTTCAGGGGATTCTGAAACAAGTTCAGAATGACGGGTAAAAAACGGCTTTTCTATACTGTCGCTACCCGAAACAGGGTAATTTGCAAAATTTTTCGGGACAGTGATATTTTCCAACAAATGCAGTTTGCGTAATTGCTCGCCAAACGCTGCTAATTTAAAAAATTGCTCTGCATTTTCTGGGAAAGGCACACGCGGGAAGTCGATTTTTAAAAATTCTTTGTACTTTTCGCGGTAGGCGGGTGAGTGTAAAATGGCGTAAATGTAATCGAAAATGTTTATCGGTGCGATTTGTTTGCCGTCATTGCGGGCTTGACCCGCTATCGCTTGTGTATTGCTGTCCCTGTTTTCAGGCGATTGCGGGTCAAGCCCGCAATGACGGCTTATTTCATTTACAATTTCTTCATTCATATTTGGCACTTTTTCTGTTGTGCCGAAATGGTCTTCATAACGATAAAGTGGTGCTATAAAATCACCACCTTGCATACCGGCACAAGACCAACTTCTAAAATCAATAATGTAATTTGAAATAAATATTGGTGCTGCATTTTCCGTAAAACCTCGCTTAAAAACCAATCCAATATTTTTCCCTTTAAAAAAATGTTGCATTACATTTCCGCGAGGCATACAATGAAACCCTTTTGATTTTCCTGTATAAAAAGTCCATCTTTCATCAAAGGGTCTGTAAGAAATTTTTGTAAAATAACCATTTTTAGGATAATTACTTTTTAAATCATTTTTTGCAAAAGAAACAGCCCAATCACGCACATCATTTCCTAAGTCAAATCGTTTTCGTGCTGTTTCGTTATCTAATTGCATAAATTCAACTATTGTTTTTTCAACTTCTTCTCTTGTGAAATGAATAGCAAAGGCATCTCTTGCTGTTACAATACCTGCCGAATTTACAGGAAACAACTCCTGTACATTAAACCCTTTTTCATATTCTTTTTGCGACGAAAAATCTTTTGGCACAAAGAAATAATTTGGTTTTTGCGGCTCTAATTTTTGCCATTCAACAGTTTGCAAATTATTGTTTAACAAAAAATTATATTTTTCCTGTCGTTTTCCGTAAAGGTCGTAGTGGAAAACCTGAGCGAGTTTTTTATCTTTTTCCATATTCATCTTCAAAGTTTAAAAGTTCATACTGTAATTTTTCTACCGAAGGTAAGGCGGCTTTTATATCATCTGCCAATTCGGTATAATGGAATGTACTGACGCCGATAGGGTTGTTAACATCTTTCAATGAAAATTCCACTGCATAATTGTTTTTATTTTTGCAGAGTAATATGCCGATAGTCGGTTTGTCGTGGTTATCTTTTACCAATTCGTTGACCGTCGAAATATAAAAATTGAGTTTTCCAATAAATTCTGGTTCAAACTTTTTTGTTTTCAGTTCAATAATCACATAACATTTCAATCGTGTGTGATAAAATAGCAAATCGGTTCTGTATTCATCGCCGCCAACTTTAAGAGTAAATTGTCTGCCCATATATGCAAAACCTATTCCCAGTTCTGGCAAAAAATTTGAGATATGCTGTACAAGTGCTTTTTCGAGTTCTGTCTCTTTTACCTTTTGCGACATCTGCAAAAACCCAAAATTGTAAGGGTCTTTCATCATTTCGTTGGCGAGGTCGCTTTGCGGCGCAGACAATGTGAGGTTAAAATTTGTAACTGCCTTTCCCTGTCTGTCATATAGGTTTGTTTCTATTTGATATTCAAGCACGGCACGGCTCCAGTTGTTTTCAATGGTTTTGTTTATGTAAAAAATGGCTTGCGACAGGTCTTTTATTTTTTTTAGAATTAAAAGATGATGTCCCCAAGGAACGCAGGCAAATTTGCGAACAACTTGTTCGCAAGCAGTAACAGGTTGATTTTCAGAATATTGCAATTTGGGAACAGGTTGTTCCCATTTTATAAAGTTTGTATCAGGCAAAAGCGAAACAAATTGATTCATAATTTGGTTTTCTAATTTGGGAACAGGTTGTTCCCAAATTAACTGTGAGTAAAACTTATAAAAAATTCTCATAAACCTTAAATTGTAAGCAGAAAACCCTTTCATATCAGGGAATTCTTTTTGCAGGTCTTTGCTCAACTGCTCAATAAAGCCGCTACCCCATTTGGCGTGTTCCTGTTTTTCGACAATTTGTTTACCTAAATCCCAATAAAGCATAATCATCTGGCTATTAACCGAAAGGACAGATTTTATTTGCCCAGTTTTGATTTGCTGTTTCAAATCACGCAACCAGTCGCGATATTCCGAAAGTTTAATAATTTCATTCATTTTTTTTTCTTTTTTTTACAAAAATATTAATAGAAACGCCCTGCATAATATCAAATACGTTTTCGTCTTTGCTGCCGTCTGGTGCGTTTTCTTTCTTTTTGGCGTTGCCGTGCAGATCAAGAATATAAATTTTATCAAATGTTTTTAATAAATTCCAACGCATTCCGCGAAAAGTCGGGTTATCTAAAAAGCCGTGAGGATTGATAAAAGCCAAAATTCCCTCTCCGTTTTTCTCTATAAAATGTTGTCCAAAACGAATAAATTTGACATAATCATCGTTTATCCATTTCGGATTTCGCTCATCTAAATTTACATTGCTATTTGGTTCTTTTTTGTAGTTCTCCATCAGTTTCATAATCCACTCGCCTTTGTTTTGACTTTCGCCACTGTATGGCGGATTTCCCAAAACGACCATAACAGGCACATCGTTTTTGATTTTTGCCGCTTCGTTTGCTTCGTTGCTCAACCATTGGGCAAAAGGAATATTATCAACGTGCTGTTTGGGGTTTTCCAAAGCATCGGTCAGGTAAATATGCAGACGGTCGGTGTTGTCGTTTGCGTGGTCAGTGAGCGAAGTCGAACTGCCCAATTCCTGCAAAATCATTTCCATTTTCAAATGCGCCATTGTGTAGGGCGACATCATAATTTCAAAACCATTGAGGCGTGGAATAAGGTGCTGTTTCACATAATCGTTCCAAATACCCGCATTATTTTCAAACGATTTATAAATTTTTCGCACTACTTCTGCAAGAAAAGTACCCGTTCCTGTGGCAGGGTCGAGAATTTGCACGCGGTGGTATTCCTGTTGCAGAGACGGATAATTACCCGTCTCTACGGTGGCAGGCGCAGAAATTTTAGAATAATCTGCCAATCCATTTGTGATATTAAAATCAGATTTCAAAATTTCATCAACCGCATTTACAATAAATTTTACGACAGCCAAAGGGGTATAATATGCACCACGAGCGGTTTTGAGGTTTTTGTCATATTTTGTGAGAAAATCCTCATAAAAATGCAAAAAAGGGTCTTTATCTTTGCTTGAAAATTCTTTGTGAATAGCGTCAATATCCACAAAATTAAACATATCGGCAAGCGAATCAACTATCCAACGAATATTTTGGTCGAGGTCGAAGCCCGCAATATATTGAAACAGATTACGCAAAAAAGGGTTGGACTGCGGAATAAACGTTGCGGCGTGCTGACGTGTAAAATTGTCGTTTGAAAAATCCTGCAAACGTGCCACAAACATACCGTATGCAATGGTCTGTGCGTAAATATCGGCAAACTGAACATCGGTCATTGTTGACAGCAAAACATTCTGAAATCCTTTTAATTGCTGCCGCAATGAATTGTTTTCATCTTTATCGGCAATGGCTTTTTCAATCACTTCTGCTAAAAGTTGCGTTTTTGCAGCCATAAATTCTGCCAACTTTTGCGAATTGTTTATTGCTTTGCCATTGTAGAGCGAAAAGTCCTTTATCATTTCGACAAAGGCATTGAAATTGTCGGTTAATGGTTCAATTTTTCCATTCTGTTCTTTTGCTATTGCCGTTTCTGTAACAAGTTCCTCGCCTCTGAAATATTGAAAATTTAGATAGTCGGTAATAATCAGGTTGTCAAGTGCTTTTTTGTAGCGTGTAAATTGCTCTTTGTAATTTTTATCATTCAGATTTTTGCCAATATCTTTTGCCTCAATATAACCAACAGGAATGTTTTTATGTAAAATTGTCAAATCGGGCGCACCGCAAGCAATGTGTTTTGCTTCGTTGATAACCTGATAATTAGTTAGATTTCCAAGCAAAACGCACAAGTCGCCACGAAACGAATGTTCGGCGGTAATACCTGTTTTATATTTGCTGTTGATTTCGGCGATGTATTGAAATATTGTTTCTTGCGGCATAATTTATTAATTTAATCGGCAAAATTACAAAAAAAAATGGTAATTATGAGCAATTACTTTTTCAGGGCAAAAGAGAAACAGAAAGAGACGGCAGGTCAGCAGTTGGAATTGTTTTAGAAAAATTTGGTGTTTAAAAATGTCATTTTTTTTGTAGAATTTTGGCTTTTTGGTTAATTTTTTTCTCAAATAGAAATGCAAAATCTTGCCCGAAAGAGCAAGATTTTGTTTTAGAAACAACTGAATTTTCAATTCTAAAAGTTGTTATAAATCTTTGTAAATCAGATAATTGTACGCAGTATGTTGTTTCCAACTGCAAAGATAATAAATTTTGAAAGCAATTCTCAACAACTCATCCTCACGCTCTTTTTTAAGTGTTGTTGTTTCCAACTGCAAAGATAATAAATTTTGAAAGCAATTCACAACTTATCGCGAAAACATTGTTTACGCCGGTTTGTTGTTTCCGACTGCAAAGATAATAAATTTTGAAAGCAATTCACAACTGCTGCACAATATAAAATTTTACCTCTTTTAATTAAATAAAAAAAATCATGCAAAAATACACGATTTTTTACTTTTTGGGTGGAAAACGGGACTCGAACCCGCGACCCTCAGAACCACAATCTGATGCTCTAACCAACTGAGCTATATCCACCATCTATTTTCAATGCAAAAGTACAACTTTTTTTTTAATCACACAATAGTTTTGATTTTTTTTAAATTTTTCAAAAATAATCATAAAATCGTAAATCACTTGAAAAGCCGTTAGAAAAAATCGTAAATAAATTCGTACCTTTGCAAATATTTTTGACAATAGAACACAATATAAGGGGCTTCTAAAAATACCCCCGTCATTCTGAACTTGTTTCAGAATCTCCTTATTTTCAGAAGATTGCGGGTCAAGTCCGCAATGACGAACTGAATTATTAGAAGTCCCTAATAGACATTTGTTGTTTAAACAAAAATCGTCTATGTTCTTTTTGCGAAGCGGTCTATTGTCCATAATCTAAATTTTTTTTCAAATGAATAGATTAACAATCATTATTTTATTGAGTATTTTTTCAATAAATCTTTCTGCAAAAGTTGTTTATAAAATTGATATTAAAGACGACATAGGCAGTAAAACGTGGATTTATACTCAAAGAGGAATGGCAGAAGCGCGTGAAAAAAACGCCGACCTTATTATCATTCACCTCAACACTTACGGCGGCGAACTCAACTATGCCGACTCTATCCGCACCGCAATATTGAACTCAAAAATTCATGTTGTGGCGTTTGTAGATAACAATGCTGCCTCTGCCGGTGCGCTGATTTCGCTCGCCTGCAGCCGTATCTATATGCGCAGAGGCGCAAGTATCGGTGCGGCAACGGTGGTAAGCGGCACAGATGGTTCTGCCGTGCCAGACAAATATCAGTCGTATATGCGCTCAATGATGCGCTCAACGGCGGAAGCACACGGCAAGGACTCGCTCGGAAACTGGCGGCGCGACCCGCTAATTGCCGAAGCGATGGTGGATAACAGAATTGTTGTTCCCGGAGTTATTGACTCAACAAGAACGCTGACTTTCACCACGTTAGAAGCGATAAAATTCAAATATTGCGAAGGTGAAGCAGAAAATATTGAGGAGGTTATACAGCACGAAAATATAACTGATTATCAATTAATTACCTTTAAACCAACTTTGTGGGATGATGCAAAAGGGCTGCTCACAAGTTCAATTTTCCGCGGTCTTTTGATAATGCTAATCATCGGCGGAATATGGTTTGAACTTCAATCGCCGGGTCTATGGTTTCCTATAATTTTGGCAGGTTGCGCTGCATTTTTATACTTCGCTCCCGCACTTATTGATGGTTTTGCAGCATATTGGGGAATAATACTTTTTGTGGTCGGAATAATACTTTTATTAGTAGAAATATTTGCCTTTCCCGGCTTTGGAATATTTGGCATAAGCGGAATAATTTTAATATTTATAGGGTTAGTTTTCGGCATATTAGACCTCAGCGCATTGAAAGACAATAGTTTTGAATTTTCAATGGTAAAACCGCAAATCGGCTCTTCTATATTAACGGTTGCAGTTGGATTTATAGCATCTTTTGTTTTAATAATTTTTATTACGTGGCGAATGGGAACCTCAAGCGGAATAATTTTCGGTAGATTGGCTCTGAAATCGGAGCAAAAAACAGAAGATGGTTTTATCGGCGTACCAACCGAACAGCGCAGTTTAATAGGTTCCTTCGGATATGCCGTTACAGATTTGCGCCCCGCCGGCAAGGTAGAAATTGACGGTAAAATCTACGATGCACTCGCCAACTACGGAAAGTTTATCACCAACGGCAAAAAAGTGTCTGTAACCGCTTATGGTACAGGACAAATTTTGGTTGATGAGAGCGAAGGTTAAAAAAAAAAATCAATTAAGAATAATGAGAGCATTAATCAGTGTAAGCGACAAACACGGCGTTGCCGATTTTGCAAAAAAACTTCAATCTTTCGGTTGGGAGATTATTGCCACAGGAGGCACAATGAAACTGCTGCAAGACGCAGGGATTCAAGTAATTAACATCAGTGAAGTTACAGGTTTTCCCGAAATTTGCGATGGCAGAGTGAAAACCCTGCACCCGAAAGTTCACGGCGGTTTGCTTGCCCGCCGTGATGATGAAAATCACCTTAAAGCATTGGCAGACAATCAAATAGAGTTTATTGATTTGGTTTGTGTTAATCTTTACCCTTTTTCGCAAACGATTGAAAAAGAGGGTGTTACAATGGAAGAAGCGATAGAAAACATTGACATCGGCGGACCATCTATGTTGCGGTCGGCAGCGAAAAACTGGCGCGATGTTACCGTTGTTTGTAACCCCGATGATTACGAAATTATTTTACAAGAGATTGAAAATCAAGGAAATACAACACCTGAAACCCGCCTTAAACTTTCTGCAAAAGCATACACGCACACAGCGGAGTATGATATGAAAATTGCAACTTATATGCGTGAAAAAGCGGGTTTAAACGAAAAACTTTTCCTTGAATTTGACCTTTTGCAAACTTTGCGTTATGGTGAAAATCCGCATCAATCAGCAAAATTTTACGGACAGTCAAAACCTGTGCCTTACTCTTTGGCTTTTGCTAAACAACTGAATGGCAAGGAGTTAAGTTATAATAATATTCAAGATGCAAATGCTGCTTTGGCAATGGTGCGCGAATTTGATGTGCCGTTTTGCGTTGGCGTGAAGCACACAAACCCTTGTGGTGCAGCCATTGGCAAGGACGTTGTGGAGTGCTGGACAAAAACATACAACGCCGACAGTGTCAGTATTTTTGGCGGTATTGTGGCTACAAATCAGGAAATTAACGCCGAAGTTGCAGAATTGTTAAAACCTGTTTTTTTGGAAATAATTATTGCACCGAAATTTTCGGAAAAAGCGTTGGAAATTCTTTGTACAAAGAAAAATTTGCGATTATTGGAGGTGGAAATGAATAACTCTACGCCGCTCGCGCCGATTTGCAATCGGTGCGATAAAACGGAAGGCACAGGTTATAAACCCGCGCCAGCGGTAGCGTTGCGCTCAACGCCCCTACAAATGGTCTCCGTTACCGGTGGTTTGCTTGTGCAGGACGTTGATTTGGAAACCAAAAATATTGTTTCAGAAATGTGCGTTACCAACCAAAAACCAACCGAAAAGCAGTTGCAGGACTTGAATTTTGGCTTAAAACTTGTTAAACACATCAAATCTAATGCCATTGTGATTGTGAAAAACGGCGTTACGCTCGGCGTTGGTGCAGGACAGATGAACCGCATACAATCGGCGGAAATTGCTCTGAAACAAGCGCATTCAAACGGTGAAAAGGCGGACTTAATTCTTGCCTCAGACGCATTTTTCCCATTTGACGACTGTGTGGAACTTGCTGCAAAAATGGGCGTTACCGCAATAGTGCAGCCCGGCGGCAGCGTGCGGGACGAAGATTCAATCACAAAAGCAAATGAACACAATATCACAATGCTATTTACAGGAGTAAGGCATTTTAAACATTGAAAAACCTTCAGTCAGTAAACTATTTTGCAGCGGCTTTTCCAATTCTGTTCCAACGAATTTTTCCGCCGAACCAGCCCTTATCTTTGTCAAGCGAGAGCCAAACAAAAACTGGTCGCCCAACGATATGGTCTTCCGGCACAAAACCCCAAAAACGAGAATCAAGCGAATTGTGGCGATTGTCGCCCATCATCCAATAGTAGTTCATTTTAAAAGTGTAACTACTTGATAATTTGTTATTTAT
>Ga0209628_10001556_pt1 | contig 14984 bp, 11 predicted proteins | sample TergutCu122P4_FD_187285 | JGI IMG/M metagenome (GOLD analysis project Ga0209628, IMG submission 187285) | Cubitermes ugandensis P4 segment gut microbial communities from Kakamega Forest, Kenya - Cu122 P4 (SPAdes) (version 2) | ecosystem: Host-associated > Arthropoda: Insects > Digestive system...
AGATACCCAAAGCGGGAAGCTCGCTGCTGAAAAACGGAAATGTTATATTATATACAGATAATATTCCCGAAAAAAAGATCGTGGCCGTTCCCGATGTAAAAAACATGAATATCGAAAGCGCAAGCAAATATATAATCGGCGCGGGTTTGAATATCAATATAGCGGGAGCGGAAAGCATGAGCTCGAACGCGACCGCCGTAAAACAAGACCCTGCGGCGGGTGCGGAAGTTTCCATAGGGACGATCGTCACGGTTGAATTCAGACATAATTCGCTGACGGATTAATTTATAAAATAATAAAATAAATTGCGTGAAATGAAAATATTGTTAAAATTAAATATCGCTTAAAATCCCGGATATTAAAGTTTGCTTATGTATTATGATCATCACGGGGGGAGCGGTATGAACTATGAAATTATTTAACTTGATCGAAAAGACGGAGATTAAAGAAACCAATATTGATTTTACGGATGATAAAAATAATTTAGAGATTTGCAATATTACGCGCAAATCTTCGGAAGTGAAAATCAACTCTGCGTTTATATGTCTTACCGGAACGATAACCGACGGACATAAATTTATTGGCGAAGCGGTAAAAAACGGCGCCGTGCTTGTGATTTTAGAATATAAACCCGAAGGTTTCGAAGAAGCTATAAGAAAATCAAATACGCCCGGCGTCGAAACGCCGTATATTATAACAGAAAACACGCGAAAAACAGAAGCCGAACTTTGGATGAAATGGTACGGCAATCCCGCGGAAAATATAAAAATCATCGGCATAACCGGCACAAACGGCAAAACGTCCGTATCCTATATGTTAAAACAGATACTCGAAGAGGCGGGATATAAAACGGCGCTATTCGGGACGATCAAATCTATTATTGGGGATATAGTCGAAGAATCGAAACTGACAACGTCCGATTCCGATGAACTTGCGAGACTGTTTTCTCTTGCAAGAGACGCGAAAATGGATTATATTATATTAGAAATTTCGTCGCACGCGCTCGCATTGGATAAAGTTGCCGGGCTCGGAATCATAGAAATGGGAATTTTTACAAATCTCACGCAGGATCATTTGGATTTTCATATCACGATGGAAAACTACAAAAAAGCAAAAGCGAAACTTTTCACGATGTGCAAAACGGGGATCCTCAACTCCGACGACGGAGCGGCATATGATATGACAGAATTATCGGCGGGCAAAAATTATTTTTACGGGATCCAATCAAGAATCGACTTTTGGGCGGACAATATCAAATATTTAGGCGTAAACGGGATAGAGTATGATTTTATCGCCGACGATAAACCGGAGCCTATAAAATTTAAAATATATACGGTCATGACAGGAGGTTTTTACGTGTACAATACGCTCGCGGCGGCGTCGGCGGGATATGTTCTCGGCATAGACGGCGAAACGATAAACAGCGCGTTAAAAAAAGTCAAAATAAAAGGCAGAATGGAGAAGCTGGAAACGGACACGCCGTATTCGATTTATATCGATTACGCCCATACTCCGGATGCTTTGAAAAATGTATTAAAATCGATAAGAAATTTTTCGAAAGGCGATATTATAACGCTTTTCGGATGCGGAGGGGACAGGGACAGAACAAAACGTCCGCTGATGGGAAAAATAGCTTCTGAATATTCGGATTTCTGCGTTATAACTTCGGACAATCCGAGAACGGAAAATCCCGCTGAAATTATATGCGATATCATTTCGGGCGTCAGGGGCGAACAGTTTCAAATTATTCCTGACAGAAAAGAAGCAATCGAATACGCAATGAATATAGCCGGGCCCGGCGATATTATTCTGCTCGCGGGAAAAGGGCACGAAGACTATATAAACGAAAAAGGCTCGGCGAGGCATTTCAGCGAAACGGAAATCGTATTTGAGATTTTACAAAATAAAAACAGAAAATAAATCGGAGTATTTGAGTTTATGATTTTGAGTATTGCGGAAATCAGAAAAGCGGTCGGCGGCGAAATAAATAATTATATAAATCAAGATATAAAAATTAAAAATATCGTCACAGACTCGCGCAATATTCTTCCGGACAGCTTGTTTTTTGCGTTAAAGGGCGAAAGAGTTGATGGGCATGATTTTATATCAGAGGCTTTAAAAAATGGGGCGATTGGGGTAGTGGCGCGAAAAGATCGGGTAAAGCAAATTGCTTTACCCGGTGAGGACGCGTTAGTCATCGAAGTTGACGATACGGTGCAGGCGCTGCTGGATACGGCGAAATACTATAAGAATCTCCATAAAGGACTCGCCTTTACAGCGGCGGTAACAGGGAGCGTGGGCAAAACAACGGTAAAAGAATTGATGTATTTTGTCCTTTCCGAAAAGTTCAGAACCCAAAAAAGTTTGAAAAATTTTAATACTGAAATCGGTTTGCCGTTTACTCTGTTTTCGCTTGAAGAAGATACCGAAGCGTTGGTTTTAGAAATGGGTATGAGCGCTTTCGGCGAAATCAAAAGACTTTCAGAAACGGCAAATCCGGACACGGCGGTTATCAACAATATCGGAACGTCTCATATCGAAACGCTCGGATCGCGCGAAGGGATCAAAAAAGCCAAGTTTGAAATCCTGGAAGGCATGGCGTCAAATGCAAATATTATTTTAAACGCCGACGAACCGCTGCTGTTCTGTGAAAAAAACAAAACCGGAATGAATGAATATTTTTTCGGGATCAAAAACGGAAATTCGGATTATATCGCGCGCGATATAAAATTTGATTATATAAAAAACGTTTCTTTTTTTGAAGTGAATCAGTTTAAATATAAAATCCCGGCGGCGGGGATCCACAATGTTTATGACGCCCTGCCGGCTTTGATAACCGGAAAAATTTACGGGCTGTCCGACGAGGAAATACAGGCGGGTTTTAATAATTTCATGAATGTGGAAATGCGACAAAATATATATGACTTAAATGGTATAACAATAATTGACGATTGCTATAACGCGAGCGAGGAATCTGTTTTGGCCGCTTTTGAGGTTCTTGCGGGGATCGCCGCTCAAAAAAACGAAAATGCGCGAACCATAGCCGTTTTGTCGGATATACTCGAAGCGGGGGAATATTCGGATCAAATCCACGCGAATATCGGAAACGCCGCCGCCGGTAAAAAGATTGATATCGTATATCTTTTCGGCGAAAAATCAAAAATAACATATGAGACGGCAAAACGCAACGGCGCAAAAGAATATATCTATTTTGACGATAAATCGGAAATCGCGCAGGTTCTCTGTGACCGTTCAAAAAAAGGCGATGTGATATTATTTAAAGCAAGCAGGGGAATGGCGCTTGAAACGGTTATTGAAAATTTTAAAAATAAATATTGAGGTTTCATAAAATGTATTTAATTATCATGCCGCTTGCATTGGCGCTTGTGATCGCGATCCTTTTCGGGAAAGTTTTGATACCGTTTTTAAAGTCAAAAAAAATGGGACAGAAGATCTTAGAGATAGGACCCCGATGGCATCGCTCAAAAGAGGGCACGCCGTATCTCGGGGGATTGTTATTTATCTCGGGCACGCTCGCGGGTTTTATCGCTTTTATATTTATAGCGGACAGAAAAGACGGCAATTACGCGGATTTATATACTTTGATCATGGCGTTGTGCTACGCATTGATCGGATTTGCCGACGATTATACGAAACGGCTGAAAAAAATGAACGAGGGTTTGACTGCGGCGCAAAAATTGGCTCTGGAATTTCCCGTCGCGATTATTTACGCGGTCGTAATGGAATACAGCGGGGTTATCGATACGAAACTGTTTATTCCGTTTGCGAATATAAATATAGAATTCGGATTTTTTTATTATATATTTTTAGTCTTAGGGATTGTTTTTATCGTGAACAGCGTGAATATACATGACGGGATAGACGGGTTATGCGGGACGACTACCGCCATAATAGCGATCATGTTTATCGTATTGTTTTATATCGGCGGCAATCATCCGGGAATAATCCTGACAAGCGCGTTTCTCGGGGGGATAATCGGATTTTTATATTATAATATGTATCCCGCAAGGATTTTTATGGGGGACACGGGTTCTTCGTTTCTTGGCGGAATGGTCGCGGGGATAGCGGTTTGGATGAAAATCCCGCTTTTGCTTGTTTTATTCGGAATCGTTTATATAATCGAATCGGTATCGGATATCATACAGGTCGGGAGCTATAAACTCAGGGGCAAAAGGGTTTTCAAAATGGCGCCCATCCACCATCATTTCGAATTATGCGGCTGGAGCGAATGGAAAATCGTATTGGTTTCGGCGTCGGTCACGCTTGTTATGTCGGCGATATCCGCGATCAGCGTGATCATAAAATAAAAAATAAAATTGAAATAAAAATAAAAATTATGGGAGGGAAAAAGAATGACGGAAAATACGCGTTCGGAAACAGGCAAAAAAAGAACGAATAACGACCGCATGGATTATACAAGGCAAATCAATAATGCCGGTCAATCGTCGTCAGCGGCATCCGCAGCCGCGAAAATTGTAAATGGCGCACGACAGCCCGTGCCGAAAGAAGCGGTAAGAAAAAAGAAAAGTAAAAAATCAAATTTCCCCCCAAATAAAACGGTGGTTGAAGTTCAAATCTATAAAGAAGGCATAGACCGTTTGTTTTTCATGTTAGTGATCATCATGATTTGCTTGGGAACGATCATGATTTTTAGCGCCTCGTATGCCAACGCGCTCGAATATTATAAAGACAGCTATTTTTTCCTGAAAAAACAATTAAAAATGGCGGCGATCGGATTTGCCGCGATGATGTTTACAGCTTATTTCGTAAATTACAGGTTTATAAAAAAATTGGCGGCGCCGTTTTTTATCGGGATTCTGGCTTTGAATTATGCGACGGGTATTTTGGGAAAGATCACGCACGGAGCGCAGCGGTGGCTGTTTGGATTTCAGCCGTCGGAATTTTTGAAACTTGCGGTCGTTTTGTTTTTAGCATCGTATATCGCGCAAAAGAAAGATAAAATGAAAAAGATCGGATGGGGAATTATCGTGCCTCTGATAATCATGGCTTCGATCGCCGGGGCGATGTGGATGCAGAGCCATCTTTCGGGATTAATTATTTTGATGCTGATTTGCGTGGGAGTTATGTTTATCGGAGAAGCGCCGATCGGGTTTTTTATCGGAAGCACGGCAATCGTATTTGCCGTCGTAACGTATATACTGAAATATACGCAAAATTTCGCGGATTTTTTAATAGATATCACAAAAAAAGAATATGCGGCGAACCGGATTCTGGCTTGGATCAATCCGTTCAAATATTCACAGGACGAAGGCTATCAAATCATACAGTCTTTGTACGCGATCGGTTCGGGCGGAGTCGGCGGACTCGGATGGGGGCAAAGCCGCCAGAAGTTTTTATATTTGCCGGAACCTCAGAACGATTTTATATTTTCGATCATATGCGAGGAAATGGGTTTTATCGGCGCCACTATTATTATTATTTTATTTGTCGCCCTGATATGGAGGGGATTTGTGATCGCCCTGCACGCGCCGGATAAATTTTCCTCGGTTGTTGTTATGGGAATTATGATAAAAGTTGCGATACAGTTTATATTAAATATAGCGGTAGTTACGAACACGATTCCAAACACCGGAATATCTCTTCCATTTTTTAGTTACGGAGGAACGGCGCTAATTGTTTTGATGTGTGAGATGGGCCTCGTATTATCGATATCACGATTATCGTATCAAGAGAAACCTTGAAATTTAATTAATAATATTTCAAAAGAGAGATGAATGTTATGAGAGCGCTGATCAGCGGAGGAGGCACGGGAGGTCATGTAAATCCTGCGGTTGCGATTGCGAATTGCCTGCGCGAAAAAAACAAAAATATGCAGATTGCGTTCGCGGGAACGGAAAAGGGACTGGAAAGCACAGTAGTGCCGAAAGAAGGCTATAAAATATATTATTTGAAAGTAAAGGGATTCAAAAGAAAGTTTTCGGTGAAGAATTCGGTTTCGAATATAGACGCTTTCATAAAAGCTTTCACTTCCCAGCTCGCGGCTAAAAAAATTATAAAAGAATTTAAACCCGACGTTGTGATCGGCACGGGAGGATATGTTAGCTGGCCGGTGCTGTCGGTTGCGGCGAGAATGAAAATCCCCACGGTTATACACGAACAAAACGCTTTACCGGGCGTTACGACGAAAGCGCTCGCGAAAATCGCGGATAAAGTCATGATCAGTTTTGAGGAAAGCAGAAAATATTTTAAAGATAAGTCGAATTTGATTTATACGGGAAATCCGGTAAGGCAGGAATATTTTGATATAGACTGCAAACAGGCAAAAAAAGAATTGAGCCCCGGCAGGCCGATGATTATATCCGTCGGCGGAAGCATGGGAGCGGAAAAAATAAACGAAGTCATGATCGATTTTATGGACAAGTATTCTAAAAACAAAAATATGACGCATTATCACGTGACAGGCGCGCGGGAATATAAAAAATGCAGTAAAATTTTTAAAGACAAAGGGTTGAACGTTTATAATAATTTATTTTTAAACGAGTATATATTTGACATCTATAAATATTACGCGGCGGCGGATATCGTCATATGCCGCTCGGGCGCTTTGACGCTTACGGAGCTTGCCGTTATAAAAAAAGCCGCGATATTGATCCCGTCCCCGTATGTCGCCGAAAATCACCAGTATAAAAACGCCGAAGTGCTTGAAAAACAAAACGCGGCCGTTATCATAGAAGAAAAAGACCTGACAGCCGAAATTTTGACGGAAAAAATCGAAGAGCTTATGGCAGATCCGTTTAAACGAACGGATCTGTCGCAGAATATCAATCAATTTGCGTCTTATGACACGCTTGATAAAATCTATAATATTGTAATGAATTTGAAAAAATAATAAAAATAACAGGACCGAAAAATCATTGCCGGAGGTTTAATAAGTTATGACGGCAAATGCGAGATTGAGAAACAAAAAAAGAAAAAACAAAGCCGGCGTCAGAATCAGAAAATTTCTGTTCACGGTTTTTCTGCTCGCGGCTGTTATAACTGCGGCTTTTTATCTGGCAAACGAATATGTATTAAAAGTAAAAAATATTTCGATAAAAACGGACGGCAGATATTCTTACGATGAAATTTTAGAAGCGAGCGGAATAGAAGAAGGGCAGAAACTGTACGGCATCGACGTGAAACAGGCAAAAGAAAACATAAAAGATACTCTTACGTATGCCGACAGCGTGATCATATACCGGAGCCCGCCGTTTACGGTGCATATAGAAGTAAAAACAGAAAAAGGTTTTTTCGGAATCATGCTCGGCGGCGATTATTATATCATTTCGAAAAAATTCAAAGTCGTGGATAAAATAAAAATCGTGGGGAATTATACCGCGGGGAAAGAGTTCAAGCCTCCCGACGGGATCATAACGGTTGAAACCTATGAAATAAAAAAATGCTATATGGGCGAAAAGATCGAATTCAAAGACGGCGACGTGTTTGATTTCCTGCAAGAAATAACCGAATTGTCAGACGAAAACATCGAAAACACCGATATGATTGCATCGATAAACAATATAAATATTAAAAATAAGTTTAAAGTTTATATGAATTACGAAGACAGACTGCTGCTCCGGTTCGGAGTTTTCGAAAACATATCGTCCAAAATGTTGAATTCTTTTGAAATCATAACAAAGATTCCCGAATATGCCGAAGGGATCATTGACATGACAAACGAAAAAGTCGCGTCGTTCAGGCAGGAGGAAAACGTCTTGAAAAAATATTAAAATTATATAAAATCATATAAAACTGTATAAAATTGGCAGATATAAGCCTGAATCATTAAAGAAAAGTAAAAAAATAAAAAAAATATAATAAAAATTTGTAAAACTGTTGAAAAGTTAACAAAAAGATATTATTATATTATATAGGCAATTAAAAATGACGAAGTTCATTTATTTAAGAATATCGGGAGGAAAATACATATGGCGTTTGAGTTAGAGGATAATTACGAAAGCGGAGTGAAAATAAAAGTCGTCGGAGTCGGAGGCGCAGGAAACAACGCGGTCAACCACATGATTAAATCAAACGTGCGCGGGGTTGACTTTATAGTCATAAATACCGACAAACAGGTTTTGATGCAATCTATGGCTGTTGAAAAAATTGCAATAGGCGAAAAAATAACAAAAGGACACGGGGCGGGGGCGGACCCGGACATCGGGGTTAAAGCCGCGCAGGAAAGCGAAGAGGAAATAGGCACCGCCATCAGAGGCGCGGATATGGTCTTTATCACGGCCGGCATGGGCGGGGGCACAGGAACAGGCGCGGCTCCGGTTATTGCCAAGATAGCGAAGGATTTGGGTATACTCACGGTGGGGATCGTCACGAGGCCGTTCGCATTCGAAGGGGCGAAAAGGGCCCAGCAGGCTGAAAAAGGCATCGAAGAGCTGAGACAGTTCGTCGATTCGTTGATCGTCATCCCCAATGAAAGGCTCAAATTATATTCGACGGAAAAAATTACTTTGATGAGCGGGTTCAAAGTCGCGGACGATGTTCTGAGGCAGGGCGTACAGAGCATATCCGAGCTTATCAATGTCGCGGGATATATAAACCTCGATTTTGCGGACTTGACGTCGGCGATGAAAAACGCCGGATACGCCCACATGGGGATCGGAGCGCACAAAGGCAAAGATAAAGCGGAAATCGCGGCAGGGATAGCCACTGCGTCCCCGCTGCTTGAAACATCGATAAAAGGGGCAAAGAATATTATCGTGAATATAACCGCTTCGCCGGATATAGCCTTAGACGATACGGATATAGCTATGTCAAAAGTCAGCGCGGAAGCCCATAAAGAAGCCAATATTATATTCGGCGTGGCGTTTGACGAAAAAATGGAAGACGAAATGAGGATCACGATCATAGCGAGCGGATTCGAAGAACTCGGATATGATATAAGCAATTCTTCGGGCACGAAGCTGGGCGGCGCGTCCTCGAATATTCCGGAAAAATCGAGAAGTTCTTACCAGCAGAACCAGCCGAACAGTAATACTCTGAGAAACAGCGGCTCTCAGGGATCCCAGATCGCGGCTCCAAATTCCAATGCGGGCCAGTCCAGAAACAATAACCACAATACAAAAGACAAAGACGATTTTTCATCCGAAGGCGGGGATATGGACGATTTTGACGACATCATGCAGATCCTCAAACCCGGAAAGAAAAACGTTTATGATGATTTATAAAATTTAAGAAACGAATTTTGCTTGTTCGGCAAACGAAATTTGTTTAAAGTTTAAAGGGGGAATTTTTATGCGTAATTATTTTTTAATATATAAAAGTAAAGGCACCGGTAGTCTCCATGCAGGGTTTATAATTGACAAAGTTGACAGTAAAAACAGGATCGATAAACCGGCGGTGCTTTGTATGGAGAAGAAAAAAGTAAAGCTGTTTACATAGATAATAAAGATAATAAATCTAAATCTAAATTTAAATCTAAATCTAAATCGTAAAAACCCAAACAGCTTACGCCGTTTATTTGATTTCGTTATGTATATATGAATAATGGCAGGGGCGCGCATCGCGCGTCCATTCCCTGCAATTCAATACGCAGCTTTGATATTATAAACTTTGCGCCTTAATTTAAACATGTCAAGTTCATTTAAATTAAAAGTTAAGGGGGGCAAAGAGAGTATGAAAACTGAAAATAAAAACAAAATCAAAATAAATAAAGCAAAAGAAAAAATACTTGTACGGAAAGACAAACTTCTGCGGAAAGACAAAAAATATGTGAAAGCTGATTCTATTTTTCCCAAAGAGCTGTTGATTGAAATACAAAAATATGCCCAGGGAGAATTGATTTATATTCCCAAACCGAAAAACACCCGCGAAAAATGGGGATTTTACACAGGCAGCAGAAAAGTGATCAGGGAACGCAACGAAGAAATATACAGGCATTTTCAAAACGGCATACCGATCGGCGCGCTTGCGGACAGATATTTTCTTTCTGTTGAGAGTATAAAGAGAATCGTGTATAACATTAACAAAATCAATAACGAAGTTGTTGGACAATAATAAAAAATCGTGCGGAAATTGCACGATTTTTTTCACGGGAATCGAAGAGATGAGGTTACACCTGAAATATGGATAGGATAACCGTCCCGCCGATTAAATTTCATGTTCAGAGCGCTGCATAATTTCGGCTTGCATAGATTTGGATAATCGGGTGAAATAATCGCTGTATCCCCCTATCCTGACGATTAAATCGCTGTAATTTTCGGGATTTTTTAAAGCTTTTTCCAAAGTTTTTTTATCGACGACATTGATTTGAAGTTCAAATCCTCCGCGTTTCATGAATGTTTTTACAAGCGACACTAATTTTTTCCCGCTTTCGCCTGTGAAGAGTTTTTTCGAGAATTTCATATTGACCGCTATGCCGCCGATAAATTTATAATGCTCCCATTTTGTCGAAGATAATAACGACGCGGTCGGACCGTTTTTTTCCGCGCCCTGCACCGGTCCCGAACCGTCCCCGAGGGGGAATCCGGCGAGTCTGCCGTCCGGCGACGCTATCGTTTGAGTTCCTAAAACATCATGCTGAATCCAGCAAAATAAACTCGGCACAAGCCGTCCTCCCCGGCAATTTTCATAACCCTCGCACAAGTCGCTGATTTTTTGTGAAAGCTCGATGATTAAATGATCCGCGGCATCTTCGTCGTTGCCATATCTTTTTACTTTATTTAAAATATACGCGCGTATGTTTTCATACCCCTCGAAATTTTTTTCCAATATATTTGCCAGTTCTTTAAAAGTCAGGCGTTTTGTTTTGAAAATCAAATCGTCGATTGCGAGCAGGGAATCCGCCAGATTGGCAAGCCCGACAAAAGACGGCATAATCCAGTTATATCTCGCTCCGCCCCATTCGATATCGCGCCCTTTTTCCAGGCAGTCATGGACAAAGCAGGATAACAGCGGCTGAGCGAACGAGCGCGTGCGTTCGATCATAAGTTTGTTATAATCAATAAAATTATTTTTGATTCGCTCACTCAAATAATCGAAATATACTCGTTTTATCTGTTCGATATTTTCAAATTCTATCGGGTTGCCGGGTTTGCCGCCATCTTTTTTGATTCCCATAATATCAAGAAGCAGCTGAACCAAATTTGTATACGGCGAAGCTACCCACACGCCCGACATAGCCGCGGGCGTTATTTCAACACAGGTGCTTTGGATATAACTGGACGCTTCTTTTGCACTCAATCCGTAATACCTCAGCCCTTTCTGGATTATATCGTCGTTGAATAACGCGGGGTGAGAGTGCGAATGACCGAGCGTTTCGGCAGACAATTCAAGCAGATCCTGCGGGGTATCTTCGTTACAGCACAGCCCTATACCCGGATAAATCATAGCGGAATGGGATATACTTTTTATAAACATATAGGATAATTCATTCGTTGTGTCAATTCCGTTTTCGTCGCGTCCGCCGACCATAAGCCCCGCCGCAAGCGAACCGGGCACGGTTTCGTTATACATAACGCATACGCAGTCGATCAGTTCCTGCGCTTTTTCTTCTGTGAGAATTCCGTCGTTTATATCATTCCTGTAATAATGGATCAAGTATCTGTCAGGTCTGCCGAGCTGATATAATCCGAACGGGAAAATAGATACGCATACCGTCATAATCCATGCGGATTGCAGAGCTTCATAAAAATTCGCCGCCGGATTTTCAGGCACGTTTCGAAATATTCCGGCTAATTTTAAAAGCTCGCGTTTCCGTTCGGGATTTTCGCATATTTCCGCTTCTTTATCCAATGCGGCAACATAATTTTCAGCATACTTTATAACGCCGTCAAGGGCAATTTTACATGCGGCGTAAAATATATTTTTTCCCAAATCATTTGAATTTTTTATATCAAGTTTGCTGATATAATTATCAATATCTTTTTTTATTCCCGATATGCCTTTCTGTAAAATATACTCGTAATCAATGGCCATGTGAGCGTTATTTAATATAGAATTTAAAACGGGCAATTCGTATTCCCGCATTTTTTGAAAATCAGCCGTTTCTTCTTCCGTGAGCGGACGGTTTACCGGCCTGCCGAGTATAAGCTCTTCTTCTCCGATTGCGGGCGTCACATTTGAAAGCATATAATAAACCGCCCATGCGTATTTTTCAACCGTCGATATAGTTCTTTTGCAGCCTTCAAGATAGCCTTTATAATAAAAATAGTTCCATTCTATATTATTGAATTTCGGCGCCAGGGCTTTTTCTCTTAATTTCGCGATTCTTTCGGTTCTTCCCGATATATCATATTTAGCTTCTATACTCATAATAAATATCTCCTGTTATTTGCCGTATTTGCCGTATTTTGGATATGGAGAACCGTTCCCCGGATTGTTTTAATAGCCGATCATTGCTTCAACAAATTTATCGATCGCGCGGTTGATTTTAGATTCGTTTTTTTCTAACCACGAAACGATATTCGTTTTATTTGAACACGTCATAGTATTAAATTGCCCGTATATATCCCCGAAATTGTACGACTCGCCGAGGTCGGGGGAAATATTGTTGAAAATAAAATCAAGCATCTCTTCGGACTCGTTGTCCCGCGCGACTTTCCGTTGGAGCATCACGTCGTAGAACTGGGGGCGCATATTCGCGTATCCCTGATAAGTGAACGCTTCTATGAACAAACCCATATTTTCGAAATCGTCGTTTGTCACCGGAACCGTTATCAACGGTATCGCCGCCGAATGGATCGGATTGAACCAATCTTTTTGATTCTCGTCGTATTTCGGATAGGGCAGCAGCCCGAAATCCTGCTCCATCGCCCTCATTTCGGGAGCGTAATATACGCCGCCGAGAGAGAACAGCGACTGTCCCCATACAAACATTCCCGCCTCGTATGTAAAAGCGTCGTTCGTTCTCATGTGCGCGTTCAGGAATACGTCGTGGTCGCCGAGAATTTCGGCTATGTGCATAAATTTTTCTATCGCGCTCGGTTTTGCCAAAGAAATATAGGGCAGTCCGTCGGCGTCTATATCAATCAGTTTTTCGCCGAAACTGTTTAACAGGGCTGTGGCGGTGTTATTGATGTGCATGAAGCCGACCCGGTCTTTTACAGTGCCCATTTTTCCGTCGCCGTTCAAATCCGCGGCGACTTGTTTCCCCATTTCATACATTTTATTAAGCGTCCATTTGTTTTCTTTTACAAGATTATAAGGATTTTCCAAGCCGAAATCACTAATTAACTGTTTATTAAAATACGTGAGCCAGACGCAGCTCAGCACAGTCGTGCTGTAATCGCCTAACAGAGAATATACTTTTCCCCCAATCGACATATTCTTGATAGAGCTTGTATTCCACCACGGATTATCCCGTTTCACATGCGGGAAATCAGTCAGATCATGCAGGAGGTTCTCGGTCAGCGGCGGCATCATGCCGATAGCGCGGAAAAAAACGATGTCAAGAGTATCATCTCCCGATTTTACTTGTTTTCTTACTTTGGTCGCGGCTTCGTTGCCGTCAAAGAACGCAACCGTTTTTATTTTGCAGTTAAATCGATCTTCTATTGATAGATTTCTGTTAAAAGCGGCGTCGTTAAGCCCTTCTCCGTTCAGTTCTTCCACTGCTATATCGTGAATGGCTAAGGGCATATAAGCGCCCCAGTTCGTCAGTCCCAAAGTTATTTCTTTGCCGTTCATGTCGGCGGCGGGAATTTCAAGGACGGGTTCTTTCTCCGTACCGTTCGGGATGACTGAATTATCCGCGGGGGTTTTTGCTGAATCCGCGTTGTCGGGCTTGCCGGTATTGCCGGAAGATTTACCGCCTCCGCACGAAGCTATGATCAGGCATAAAACCGCAGCCATGAGAATTAAAAAAAATATTTTGCTTTTCATCTTTTTTACCTTTCATTAAAATCATTAAAATCATTAAAAATTTTGCTCAAATCCGGAAAGTTATCCCCCGGATTTGCTATCTTTTTCTCAAATCCATATAAAAATCGTTATAGTACATGCAATTATCAACCGGAGTATTCGCGGGGATATGATTGCCCACCGCCATGATAAACCCCGGGTATCTTTTGCCGATATCCATGCATCTCTTGACTTCGTTGTATATATCTTCTTTTGTGCCGGACAATAAAATTCTTGTGTCGGCGTTGCCGATAAACGAATGGGTTTTGCCGTATTGATCGGCTATGTACTGCATATCGGTCAAAGGTTCGAGAACAAAGCAATTCACTCCGCAGCCGGCTATATCGTCGACAAATTCGGTGAAATTGCCGTCAGATGTGAATAAAATCTTTTTGCCGCTTTCTATGACGGGTTTGAACATCTTTTTATAATTCGGGAAAACATATTTTCTGTACCAGTCCGGATGGATAAACGCGCCTTCGGTCCAAACGATATCGTCGTGGATCATCACGACAGGGACGTCTGATTTCGCGAGAGCCGTGAAATATTGCCCGGTCCAGTCGCAATAACGGTTTGTGAGCTCTCCGAATCTTTTGGGGTCGGTTCCCGCGCAGTTCAAGAGAAGATCCCAGCCGAATATGGCGATAAGGCCGGACATACACGTCGTATAAACCCCGGACATATTGACAATATCCGAATAAAAATGTTGCTGGTTGATATAATGCCTGTTAAATTCTTCGGTCCAATAATTTATATCGATTCCGCCGGCTTTTTCATATAAATCAAAATCAAAAGCTTCTTCTTCGTCTTTAAACGGGCAATAGATATGATCGTTTCGATCAGATCCGCCGTAAGCGTAAACGGCGTGGCCCATAGAAGTCTGCCATTTGCCGAAACCCTGTCCGGAAATCAAAACGTTCCAGTTGATAGAAAATTCCCATTCTTTCATCATAGCGATACAGGCTTCACCCGATTTGCCGGGTTGGGCGCCGTCGATACCCGTGAGTTTTTTAATCAGGTCATAATGCCCGGTGACAGAATATTCGGTTCTTGGGACAAGATCAGTCATTTCAAGATTGAGAGCAGCCATTCCGTATTTATACGACATA
>Ga0209628_10001557_pt1 | contig 14974 bp, 11 predicted proteins | sample TergutCu122P4_FD_187285 | JGI IMG/M metagenome (GOLD analysis project Ga0209628, IMG submission 187285) | Cubitermes ugandensis P4 segment gut microbial communities from Kakamega Forest, Kenya - Cu122 P4 (SPAdes) (version 2) | ecosystem: Host-associated > Arthropoda: Insects > Digestive system...
ACACCCCTTGAAACGTCAAACTTCTACTGCCTCCCCGGCAGAGCCGGGGGGGTCTTCCTTTGTAGGCTAGCCACGGGCGGGGGGGGGCAAGATGGCGGGGGTCATGCGTTCAGGAGCAACCCCAGCGACAATACGGGTTGTGGTGTTCTAGCCCGGATATTTCACCATGGCCGTGTTTTTGCCAGTCCGTGCAGAGAGAAAAGCCTTGTTTGATGGCAAATCCAATTTGTACCCAGCAAAAACACTCGACGCCCATCGCATCCCGCTGCTGGGCGCGTTGGACGTCGCCACGGCGAAATATCCAGGCTAGCCTGCACGTATTGATTCCGGGCGCGGCCCTGCCTGAGGACGGCCGGCGTCTGCTTCCGCCTTTGCCCAAGCTGCAAGCGCTGCTGGCGCGCATGGTGCGGGAAAGCGTTATCGAAGCCGATGATGATGGCCCGGCCGAGCCGTTCGAGATGGCATTGGCGCGCGCATACGGGCTGCCTGGCGAGCCGGGACGCACGCCGTGGGCGGCTTACGAAACGCAGACCTTTGGCGCGGCCTGTGCCTGGTTTACGCCGGTGCATTTGGAAGCGCGGATGAATGACGTGCGCTTGTGCCCGCCGGCCGATTTACCGGTGCCGCAAGACCAATCCCGCGCGCTGCTGGAGGCTTGCGCGCCGCTGCTGGCCGAGGATGGCGTAACATTGCGCTACGTGCGGCCCGATGCCTGGCTGGCGTTGGGAGATGTGTTGGAGGACTTGACCTGTTGGTCGCCGCGCCGCGCGGCGGATCGTTCGCTGATGCCGGCGCAATTGTTGCGCACCGGCGATCCGGCGCGACAGCGCAAACTGTCGCGGCTGACCAGCGAGCTGCAAATGCTGCTGCACGCGCATCCGCTCAACCACGCGCGTGAACGCGATGGGCTGGCCGCCATCAATGCGCTGTGGATCCACGGCGCGGGTCGGCTGGCGCAAGCCATCACGCCGGCGCCGGGCGTGTTGGTGGCGGATACGTTGCCATCCGCGCATCAGGGATGGGCCGAAGCCTGGCAAGCGCTTGACGACGGGCCGCTGACTCAATTGTGGACGCACCTGCAAAGCGGCGGCTTCGCCCGCCTGACTTTGTGCGGCCCGCGCCGTGCACGGAACTGGGCCGCTGTGCCGGGTGTGTCGTGGCGGGCCGCGGCGCGGCGGCTGTTTGGTGCGGCGCCGATTGCCGCCGCGCTGGAGGGCTTGTGAAGTTTGTTTTGCGCGACGTGCCGCCGCGCACGGCCTGGGCGTTGGAGCAAGCGGGCGTACATCCGCTGCTGGCGCGCCTGTATGCCGCGCGCGGCGTGATCCAACCCGATGAATTGGACGATGCGCTGGCGCGCCTGCTCAGCCCGGAGCAGCTGCAAGGCGCGCAGGCAGCGGCGCGGCTGCTGGCCGACGCCATCGCGCAAAACGCACGCTTGTGCATCGTCGCCGATTACGACTGCGACGGCGCCACGGCTTGCGCGGCGGCGGTGCGCGGACTGCGCTTGCTGGGCGCGCGGCAAGTGGACTATCTGGTGCCCAACCGGATGGAAGACGGCTACGGCCTCACCCCCGCGATTGCCGCCCGGGTGGCGCAGCGGGGCGCCGATTGGCTGATCACGGTCGATAACGGCATCGCCAGCGCGGCGGGCGTGGCGCGCGCGCATGCGCTGGGTCTGCGCGTGCTGGTCACCGACCACCATCTGCCCGGGCCGGAGCTGCCCGCGGCCGATGCCATCGTCAATCCCAATCAACCCGGCTGCGGCTTTGCCAGCAAGGCGCTGGCGGGCGTGGGCGTAATGTTTTACGTGCTGCTGGCGCTGCGGGCCGAACTGCGCGCGCGCGGCGCGTTCGCCGATGGCCGCGGACCGCGCCTGGACGCGCTGCTGCCGCTGGTGGCGCTGGGCACGGTAGCGGACGTGGTGAACCTGGATGCCAACAACCGGCGGCTGGTGGCGCAGGGCATCAAGCGCATCCGCATGGGCCACGCGCAACCGGGCCTGCTGGCGCTGCTGGCGGTGGCCGGACGCAAAAGGGAACAGGCCAGCACCTTCGATTTGGGCTTTGCCGTCGGGCCGCGCCTGAACGCCGCCGGACGCCTGGCCGACATGACCCTGGGCATCGAGCTGCTGCTGACCGACGACCCGGCGCGCGCTGATGATCTGGCACGGCAACTGGACGCCATCAACCGCGAGCGCCGCACCATCGAAAGCGAAATGCGCGAACAGGCCAACGCGATCGTCGAACGGCTGCTCAAGCAGGGCTTGGAACCCTGCGCGGCGGGGAGCGTGGGGGCGCCACCGCCGCCGGGCCGTCCCAAGGCGGTGGACGCCCCCTCGGGGGGCAGCGAACCATGCGCAGCAGGGAGCGTGGGGGCGGTCATCCCTTCAGCGCTATCCGTTTTCGACGCCCAATTCCACGAAGGCGTGGTCGGCATCGTCGCCGCGCGGCTCAAAGACCGCTGGCACCGCCCCACCTTCGTCTTTGCGCCCAGCAGCACGGCGGAAGGCGCGGGCGAGTTAAAAGGCTCGGGCCGCTCCATCCCCGGCTTTCATTTGCGCGACGCGCTGGACTGGATGGCCAAGCGTCACCCGGACCTTTTGCTGCGCTTTGGCGGTCACGCCATGGCGGCCGGCTGCACCATCCGGGCCGATGAGTTGGCGGTTTTCCAGTGCGCGTTCGAGCAGGTCGCCCGCGAGTGGCTCGACCCCGCCACCCTAACCCAGCGGCTGGAAACCGACGGGCCGCTGCCCGCGTCATACCGGCGGGTTGACGTGGCCGAGGCGCTGCAACAAGCCATATGGGGACAAGGCTTTGCGCCGCCGCTGTTTAGCGAGGAGCTGGAAGTCATCAGCCAGCGGCTGGTCGGCCAGGGCCATCTGTCGCTCAAGCTGCGCCAGCAAGGCGAGCCGGTCGATGGCATCTGGTTTGGCCGCGTCGAACCGCTGCCGCCGCGCGCCATGCTGGCCTACCGGCTGGAAGCCGACGAATGGCAAGGCCAGCGCCGCGTGCGCCTGCTGATCGAAGGTATGCAGGCATGATCCTAGGATGACCACCCGCGTCACCGGCGAACCGGCCTACGTGCTGCACCATTACGATTGGAGCGAATCCAGCGTGATCGTGGAGGCGTTCACGCGCCATCACGGCCGCGTGGCCCTGGCGGCGCGCGGCGCCAAAAAACCCAGCTCCAACTTCCGGCCCGTGCTGTTGCCCATGCAAGCGCTGTTGCTGGCGTGGTCGGGCGACGCCGAAGTGCGCAACCTCAAGGGCGCGGAATGGGGCGGCGGGCCGATGATGCCGGCCGGCGCGCGCGGCGGCGATGCGCTGCTGGCGGGCTATTACGCCAACGAGCTGCTGCTGCGCCTGCTGGCGCGCGACGACCCGCACCCGCGCCTGTTCGACGGCTACGCGCTGCTCATGCAAACACTCAGCGGCGCGCCGATGCCAAGCGGCGGTGAACCGCTGCACACCCAACCCAGCCGCGCCGCCGCGCTGCGCGCTTTCGAGCTGCTGCTGCTGCGCGAAACCGGGCTGCTGCCGGCGCTGGACAGCGCCACGCTCACGTTCGCGCCGCTGGCCGCCGGCGCGCTATACCGCCTCTCGCCCGAAGGCGGCTTGCTCGCCTGCGACGACCGGCAAGAGCCAACCGCCGCGCTGCCCGGAACCTGCTGGCTGGCGCTGGAACAAGCGCTCAGCGCCGCCGCGCCGCTGGCCGCGCTGCTGGCCGCCATCGCGCCATGGACGCCGCGCGAACGCGCCCAACTGCGCCGGCTGCTGCGCACCTGGCTGCACGTCCACGGCGGCGGCCAACCCCTCAAAACCCAGCAGCTGTTGCGCGAGCTGCAAGCCCTGTAATGCCGGCCGCCAGTCAGGCATATAAGCTACAATTAGCTGTTTGCAGTGCAGCAAAATTGTCAGAAAACCCCTGATGGGACGCCGGCTGCAATGATGTTTGCTTCATGACCTCTTACGGCAGCGAAATCCTGATTCAGGGCATCACCCGCGACGGACGGAAATTCCGGCCCAGCGACTGGGCCGAGCGTCTGGCGGGAGTAATGAGCCAATTCCGCCCCGGCGGCACAACCCATGAATCCGGTCGCTATTTGGGCTACTCACCCTGGTGCGTGCCCACGGTCATCGACGGAGTCAAAGCCGTGGTCGTCAACCCCATACTGCGCCAGCACCAGCCGATGGCGTGGGATTTCGTGATGCACTTCGCGCGCGACAATGACTTGCAGGTTTCCGAAGCTTGCATGCTGCCCGAGGCTGATTAGTTGGGCACCCGGATCGGGGCGACCGGCCGGTAGGCTAGGCTGAACGTAGCGATGCCCAAAGCTCGGACGCATCACAAGCGTTGGGAAAATGCCTGAGCTTTACCGCTCATCCGCGATGTCGGGGTGATTCTCGCCCTACCGCAGCCACAGCCGCACGGCATCCCAGGCGCGGCCTAAAAAGCCCGCTTCATCGACAGCCTCCAGCGCCTCCAGCGGTACTTCGCCGATGACCTGCTCGCCCAGATTGACTTTAAGCGTGGCGATCACCTGCCCCTTTTTGAAGGGTGCCACCAACGGTTCGGGGCGCGCGATTTCGGTGGTGATCTTGGCGGCGCCGCCCGCCGGCACGGCCACTACGATGGGATCGGTGCGGCCCAGCTTGAGCGTGCCCGATGAGCCTTTCCACACCTTGGGCGCAAGCGCCGGCTGGCCGGCGTCGAACAGCTTAACGCCTTCATACGCGGTGTAGCCCCAGTTGAGGAGTTTTTGCGATTCGTTGGCGCGCGCGGCTTCGCTGGCCGCGCCCAGCACCACCGACAACAGCCGCCGGTTGCCCAGGTTGGGAAAGTCGCGCTTGGCCGTGGCCACCAGGCAGTAGCCGGCCGCGTCGGTGTGGCCGGTCTTCAGGCCATCGACCGTCGGGTCGCGCAGCAGCAGGGTGTTGCGGTTGTTCTCGTTGCTGGCCGGTGTGCCGGGGTAGCGGTATTTCTTGATCGCGTAGTAGCCCACGTCTTGGGGAAATTCGCGCATCAGCCGCTGCGCCAGGGTGGCCAGGTCGCGCGCGGTGGTCATATGCCCCGGCGCCGGCAAGCCATCCGGGTTTTGATAGGTGGTGGCCTTCATGCCCAGCGCCTGGGCCTGATCGTTCATCATCCGCACAAAGTGCTCCACCGTGCCGCCCGCGCATTCGGCCAGTGCGATCGTGGCGTCGTTGCCCGATTGCACCACCATGCCTTTGATGAGATCCTGCACCGGTACCTGCATCTTGGGGTCGATGAACATGCGCGAGCCGGGCGCCTTCCATGCCCGCTCGGAAACCGGGCAGGTCTGCGTTAGGCTGATTTTTTTGGCGCGCAGCGCGTCAAACACCAGATACGCCGTCATCAGCTTGGTCAGCGAGGCCGGTTCCACCCGCTCATCCACGTTGTTGCCCGCCAGTTGCTGGCCGCCCGCCGTGACGTCCACCAGCAAATACGCCTTGGCCGCGATTTCGGGCGGTTTCGGCAGCACGGATGCGGCTGCCGCAGCGGCTGCCGCCTCGGACGCGGCCACGGCGGGCGCGGACGCTGAAGTGGCTGGCGCGGCGGGCACGGCATGGCTGGGGACGGCGGCGGTCAACGCCAAAATGCCGGCCAAAACGCCGGATGAAACGGGCGCGGCAAATGCCAATTTGAAAGATTTCATGAAAAGTTGCTTGCAGCAAATGCCCGTGGTTTCTCGCCTGCGCGAAAACAACGCTGGGGCCTAACAAGGATTAAGGATTCCGATGCGCCGGTTTGAGTTCCCGCACGCACGGCAATAACAATATCATCTTAGTTGTCCATGGCGCTGGCGCACCACCTGCGACGCATAAAACAGTTTTGCGTTGCGCGTTCAGTGTTTGGCGTGAAGTCCTCTTTCGGCGCGCAGCACAACGCCGCTAACGGACTGACGCTCAACGCTAAACGCACCACGCTCAACCTTTGTTTCACTTCAGGATCATGCACAGCCGCGCACATGCCGCGCGACCAGCGCCTTGAGCAACGGCAATTGTCCGTGAAAAAAGTGTCCGCCGCCGGGCACCACGGTAACCGGCAGCGCTTGGGGCCGCGCCCAGTCCAGTACCGCCGCCAGCGGCACCACGTCGTCCTGCTCGCCATGCACGGCCAGCGTGCGCGCGTGCAAATCCGAGGCGATGGCGGGTACCGGAAAACGCGACGCCGCCGTGCCCACCAGCACCGCCGACGCGATCGGACGCCCCGGATGCAGGCGCGCGATGGCTTGCGCCGCCACGTAAGCGCCAAACGAAAACCCGGCCAGCGCCAACGCAGCGCCCGGCGCCGTGGTTTGACCGATTACCGCCAGCATGTCGTCCGTTTCGCCCCGGCCCTCGTCATGCGCCCCGGCGCTGGCGCCCACGCCGCGAAAATTGAACCGCACCGCGCGCCAGCCGCATTGCACAAAGGCGCGCGCCAGGGTCTGCACCACCTTGTTGTCCATCGTGCCGCCAAACAGCGGGTGCGGATGGGCGATGACCGCCGTGCCCAGCGGCGCCGCGAAAAGGGCGGCATCCGGGTCGTCGGCCCGCACCTCAATGGCGCCCGCCGGGCCTGTCAGACTGGCTGCCGCCACGTCAATGCCCCACGCCCGGCGCCAGCCGCAGGCGCTCGACCACCTGGCCGCCTTGCAGGTGCGAGGCGATGATCTCGTCAATATCGTCGGTGCAGGTATAGGTGTACCAGACCGCCTCCGGGTACACCACCGCCACCGGCGCGCCCGCACAGCGGTCCAGACACCCGGCCTGGTTGACGCGCACTCGGCCGGGGCCGGACAGGCCCAGCGCCTTCACGCGCGCCTTGCAGTGCTCGAACGCGGCCTGTGCGCCGTGACTGCCGCAACAGTCCTGCTCGCCTTCGCGCCGGTTGAGGCAAAAAAAGATGTGGCGCTGGTAATAGCTTGGATCAGCTTGGCTCATGCGGGGCATTTTAAGAGCCAACCGCGCCAGCACCGCCGCGGGGGTCTATCGTTCGTATTTGTCAACAACGATTTGCCAAATTTTACGTTCCCAGCCTGAGAATAAGCAGATGTGAGCTGATATTCTTCTCAAATTAAAGGCATGGTTATAAGTCCTTGCCATGCCAACATCACCACTTTAATAGGGAAGGTTCTCGCTCAGCTACGGACAAAGCTGGCGTGGAAGCAGTGTTCAAACGCTGAATAAATCAATAGTGTCCGTATGCTGTCTTACTGCCGTTTTCTTCTTTGGCTGGTACCGTACACAATGCTGGGCAGCCACGCCGCCGCCGTGACGGTCGCGGATGCCATTGATGCCGCGCGTGATTACGATGCCGGCTATTTGGCCGCGGTGAATGCCAGAGACGCAGGGCGCGAAAAGCGTGAGCAGGGTCTGGCCGGGTTGCTGCCGCACGCCCAAATGGATGGGGGTTATACCAAGCAGAATCAACCCGGCGCCCCTTATGCCACGGCGGTACGCCGCCATAACTACAGCGTTTCCATCACCCAGCCGCTGTTTGATCTTGCCCGCGTCGCGGCCTACAAGCGCAATGCCGCACTGTCGAGCAGCGCCGATATCGAGTTTGCCCAAGCCGAGCAGCAACTGATCATCAACGTCTCCAACGCCTACTTCGACGTGCTGTATCAACGCGAGGTGCTGGCGGCGGCACAGGCGGCGCAACAGGCTTTTTTACGGCAACTCAAACAGGCTCAATCCGCCCTGAAGCTTGGCGCGGGCACGCGCATCGAGGTCGACGAATCGCAGGCCAATTACGACCAAGCCACCGCGCACGCCATCGCCGCGGCCAACGATTTGGAAATCAACCAGGCCGCCTACACCCGTCTTACCGGTCTGCCGCCCGGCACGATTGAACCGGTGCGGTGGCCGTGCATCCCACCGCCGCCGGGCCGCCCCAAGGCGGTGGACGCCCCCTCGGGGGGCAGCGAACCACGCGCAGCGGGGAGCGTGGGGGCAGACATTCCGCCGCCGCCGGGCCGCCCCAAGGCGGCGGACGCCCCCTCGGGGGGCAGCGAACCACGCGCAGCGGGGAGCGTGGGGGCAGACATTCCACTGGCCGGCTCGGATTTGAACGCCATCATGTCGGATGCGCAAACCCATAATTTGAATGTTCGCGCCGGGCAATTGCGCGTGGCGCAAGCGCAGGCAGACACGCTCGCCGCCAAGGCGGCTAATCTTCCGGTAGCCGCCGTGCAGGCTTCATATGGCACCAACTGGAGCCGTGGCGCAGGGGTAAATCCATTGGATCAGCTGTTTGGCACGACGGCCAAAACCCCCCTCACACAGATCGGCGTCAACATCACTATTCCACTGGTTTCGGGCGGGGCCGGACTGTCACAGGTACGCGAAGCCGGCAGCGCTCTCAAGCAAGCCCAGGCCATGCTGGAAGACGCGCGCCGCAAGGCCCGGGAACAAGCACGTACCGCCTACTTGAACCTGACCAATGGACAGGTGTTGATGGGTGCCCAAGAGCACGCGCTGGAATCGGCCAACACCAAAGTCCAATCCACGCGGATGGGCCGGGAAGCCGGCCTGCGCAGCACCATCGACATACTCAACGCGCAGCAACACTATTTCGAGGCTGTCCGCGATTTGGCCGGCGCGCGCTACAAATTTCTCAAAGCCCGGCTGCAATTGTCCGCATCACTGGATACGCTCGGCGCCGATGTCGTTCGGCTCGATTGCGGGCGCCCCCGTCCGGTGCTGTCTTTTTGGAAGAAAGAGGTGCGGCCATGAGCGGCTCTTTGTTCCGGCAAGAGGCATTGGAGGCCAACCGGCAGCGGCTGCTGGGCGCCGCCGGTATTTACACCCCGCCCTGGCGCTGGCTGATGATAGGCGTCGTGCTGGCGTTAACGCTGGCTATCCTGGCGCTGCTGATTTTCGGCTCGTATACCAAGCGTGAACAAGTCACGGGCCAACTGGTGCCTGCCAGCGGTTTGCTGAGCATCATGCCGCAGGTAGCCGGAACCGTTGCGCAAGTCATGGTGCGCGAAGGCCAAGCCGTCACGCGCGAGATGCCGCTAATGGAAATCTCCTCCGAAGTGCAGACCGCGCTTGGCGCCACCGGTACAGGCGTGCGTCAGCAGCTCGATTTGCAACGCGCACGCCTGGACAACGATTTGAGCAACCAGCCCCGCATGAACGAGGAAGAGCGGCGCGGGCTGCAAGCGCGCCGGGAAATGCTGCGCGGCCAATTGGGCCAGCTCGACTTGCAGAAAAACCAGCGCGCGCGCCAAGCCGATTTGGCCGAGCGCCAGCTCGGCAAGCTGCGGGCCATGCACGAGCAGGACTATGTTTCCAACCACCAAGTCGAAGAGCAGGAAAGCGTGCTGCTGGATGCGCAAGCACGGCTGCACGAGGTGCAACGCCAGCGGCTGGATGTCCAACAACAGCTGGCGCAGATCGAGCAGCAACTGCGCGAATTGCCGCTCAAGGCGCAACTCAAGCGCAATGAGGTGGAGCGGCAGTTGGCCGACGTGCGGCGCGCGCTGGTGGAAAACGAAACCCACCGCTCGGTGGTGCTGCGCGCCCCGCGCGAGGGCACCGTGGCGGCCTTGCTGGTCAAGCCCGGGCAAATGGTAACCGGCCAGCAGTCGGTTATCACCATGATGCCCCAAGGCTCGCGGCTGGAAGCACAGCTGATGGTGCCCAGCCGGGCCATCGGGTTCGTCCGTGAAGGCGCAAGGGTGGTGCTGCGCTACCAGGCCTATCCCTATCAAAAGTTCGGCCAGCAGTTCGGGCACATCAATGCGGTCTCCCGCGCCGCCCTGTCGCCGCAGGAGGTGGCGCTCCTGACCGGACAAAACACCGCCCAGGAGCAGCACTATCGGGTCGATGTCAAGCTCGATCGCCAGGACATTCTGGTCTACGGCCGGCCGGAGGCGCTCAAGCCGGGCATGGCCGTGGAAGCCGACATTCTGCTCGATCAGCGTCATTTGTACGAATGGGTGCTGGAGCCGCTGCTGGCCATCGGCCGCCGGGTGACGCGGTAAACAACTTATGTCCTCCCTCTTTTCCGCCAAGCGATCAGCCAACGGTTTTCTTTCGGGCATTGATTTCGGCTGGCACCGCCGCTTGCCCATGATGCTGCAAACGCAGGCGACCGAATGCGGGCTGGCCTGCGTTGGCATGATCGGCAATTACCACGGCCATGACCTGGATCTGGCCAGCTTGCGGCGGCGCTGTGCCCTATCGCTCAAAGGAACAAGCTTGACCGGCGTGATGCAAATCGCCGATCGGCTCGGCATGACGGCGCGTCCGCTGCGGCTCGAACTGGACGAACTAAACCAATTGCGCCGCCCGTGCATCCTGCACTGGGACTTGAACCACTTCGTCGTGTTCAAGCATGCCGGCAAAAACAAGATCACGATCCACGACCCCGCACAGGGCATCCGGGACGTGCCGATGGACGAGGTATCCAAGCGCTTCACCGGCGTGGCGCTGGAACTGCTGCCCTCCGCCGCGTTCCAGCCGATTGAAGACAAGGAATCGATCTCGCTGCTTGAGCTGATGCGCGGCGTGACCGGGCTTAAATCGGTACTGGCGCAAATTCTGGTGTTGTCCTTGGCGCTGGAGCTGTTCGGCATCCTGATGCCGTTTTACATGCAGTGGGTGCTCGATCAGGTGCTGGTGTCGGCCGACCGGGATCTGCTTGCGCTGCTGGGCATGGGCTTTCTGATGATCGTGGTATTCCAGAATGTCATCTCGGCCTTGCGTTCATGGGTGGTAACCTGGTTGTCCAGCCTGCTGGGCGTGCAATGGAGCGCCAATCTGTTTTCGCATCTGCTCAAGTTGCCGATGTCGTACTTTGAGCAACGGCACGCCGGCGATGTGGTGTCGCGTTTCAGTTCGCTCGATGCCATTCAGAATACGCTGACAAACCGATTTATCAGCACGCTCCTGGACGGCGCCATGGCCGCCGCCACGCTGCTCATGCTGTTCATCTACAGCGTCATGCTGACCTGGCTGGTACTCGGTCTGTTCGTCATCTATGCATTGATCCGTTGGCTGGCTTATCGGCCGCTGCGGCAGGCCAATGAAGACCGGATCGTTTACGCCGCCCGGCAACAGTCGCAATTACTGGAATCGATCCGCGGCGTGCAAGCGCTCAAGCTGGCCAACCAGCAACAGCCGCGCACGGCCATCTATGCCAACGCCGCGGTGGACACCGCCAACAAGAACGTTGCCATCCAGCGCCTGAGCATTTCATTGGGCACCCTGCAAGGGGTAATCGCAGGCATAGGCCGCGTGGTTTTGATTTGGCTGGCCGCCCGCGCGGTGCTTGACGGCCAGTTCAGCGCCGGCATGCTGGTGGCCTATGCCGCCTTCGCGGACCAGTTCACCACACGCGCCTCCGGTTTAATCGATACCGTCATCGAATTTCGCATGTTGCGCCTGCATGGCGAACGTCTGGCCGACATCGTGCTGAGCGAACCTGAGCAAGACCTTGAGCCCAAGGCGGCAGCCGAACTCGCCAGCCCATCGAACATCCAGCTCGAAGGACTGAGTTTCCGCTATGGCGAAAGCGAACCGTGGGTACTGCAAGATTGTTCATTCACGATCGGCGCCAGGCAATCGGTCGCCCTGATCGGGCCATCGGGCTGCGGCAAAACCACCTTGGCCAAGCTGATCCTGGGCTTGCTCAAACCGGAACAAGGCAGCCTATTGATCGGAGGCATCGACGTGCGCAAGCTGGGCATGCACGCCTATCGCGACATGATCGGCAGCGTGATGCAAGATGACATTCTGTTTGCCGGCTCGATTGCCGACAACATTGCTTTCTTTGACACCGAACTGGACCAGGCGCGCATCGAACAAGCCGCGCGCATGGCCCAGGTGCACGACGATATTGCCGCAATGCCGATGCGCTACCAATCGCTGGTCGGCGACATGGGCTCGTCTTTATCCGGAGGTCAACGCCAGCGCGTACTGCTGGCGCGCGCCCTGTACCGCCGGCCATCGATCCTGATATTGGACGAAGCCACCAGCCATCTCGACGTGGCTTGCGAAATGCGCATCAGCCAGACCATCGAGCAGATGAAAATTACCCGGATCATCATCGCGCACCGCCCCGAAACCATCCGCGGCGCCGACCGTGTGCTCCTGATCGGCCAAGGCCGTGCCACGGAAATCCAGATGCCGGTACCGGGCTAAGTGCAATGCTGTTCAGTTAAGCGCTCAGAACCATGATTTCGTCATTCCCGCGAAATTCCCGCTTTCGCGGGAATGACGACTTGAAACAAAACCTCTTAACTGAACAGCATTAGGGCTAAGCGGGACTGATAAGCACGCGTCGCTTCTACCCAACAAACCGCTCGTATTTGAAGGCGGCGCTTGCTCAGATCAACCCAATCTAACGCATAATGCACTTATAAACAGCTTATGAGTTGTTGATTGTTAATCTAGTCATGAGAGATGGATCAGCACCTCACCAGCGATTGATAGCAGTGTTGCGAAAACAGTATAGCCCATCAATAATTTTATGTTATATATATAAAAAATCTTGGTTTATTGAGCTTGAACCTTTGTAAACATGACGCCCTGCGACGCGTAAAGCTAAATAAAAAAATAATAACCTGACTTGTCATCACAACGGTTTTTTAGATATTAATTACACGAAATTTTACAATGACCCTAGTTACGGGGGATTATAATACCGTAACGTTTACCTTTATTCATCTTGGAGCTAAAATGCGCGAACTTACAAATATTGAGGTCCAGACTGTATCTGGAGGTGGAATTCTTGACATCCCGCACGGCGTTGTCACCGGTCTCACCCAGGGAGGACTGATCGGCGGTAAGATAGGCGGTTACCTTCTCGGGGTGGTCGGAGCGGTAGCGGTTGGGGCCGTAACCTCCATCGTTGGCGGAGTTGTCGGCGGTGTGGCAGGCGCTTTCGGGGGCAACTCTTGGTACGGATATGATTACTACGGATATGATTCTTGGTAGGTAGATCAACTTCAACTGCCGAATGGTTTCGCCCCATCGGCAGCATCCCGAGTTTGGCACTTATGGGCCGCCCCTTGGCTCCCTCTGGCGGCCCATAAGCACCGTACAATCACAATGTGAAATCGGTCAGCGTGCGTGATACGGTACGATAGCGTCATTTTGTTTGCACCCGCTTTTGTTCCGCCATGACACGTTCTCTCTTATTCTCCGTCGCAGGGGCCGCTTTGGCTGCCGTGCTGGCTAGCACGTCCGCCGGAGCGCAAACCCTGCCGGCGCAATCCGCAAGACTCAGCCCAACCGACCCGGCGACGGTGGCGCGCGGGCTGATCGTGGAGTTCAAACCGGCCAACGCGGCCAACCCCAATCAATTGATTGCGCAAGCGATGCGCGATCGGTTGGCGTCGGTGGCTCGCACGGCGGGGTTGCCCGCGCCGGGCGCCGCGCCCCGGCGCGTAGGCACGCGCGGCTATTGGATGGGCTTTACCGAACCGCTGCAAGGCGCGGCACTGGCAGCCGCGGTGCAGCGCGTGGCGGCCGATCCGTCGGTGCAAAGCGTGTCGCCGGACGTACGGCTGCACCTGATGGACATCCAGCCCAATGACCCGCACTTCGTCAGCGGCGACCAGTGGTATTTGCGTACCCCCGACGACCCGGCGGGCGGCCCGGCCGCGCTCAACACCCCGCCGGCTTGGGGCATAACCACCGGCCTGTCCAGCCAGGTGGTGGCGGTGCTCGACAGCGGGGCGCTGTTCAACCATGCGGACCTGGCCGGCCGGTTCATCGCCGGTTATAACTTCATCTCCGATGTGACGACGGGCAACATGGGCCTGGGGCGCAACCCGGACGCCTCCGACCCCGGCGATTGGGTCAGTCCGATCGACCTGCGCAACCCCGTGTTGCGAGCAAAGGGCTGCCAGGCCAGCGATGTCGGGCCGAGCTCCTGGCACGGCACTTTTATCGCCGGGATCATCGGCGCGGCCGCCAACAACGCCATCGGCGTGGCGGGCATCAACTGGAACGTTCAAATCCTGCCGGTACGGGTAGCGGGCAAATGCGGCGCGTATCTTTCCGACGTGATCGACGGCCTGCGCTGGGCGTCGGGCGGATCGGTGGACGGCGTGCCCGACAACCCAACGCCGGCACGCGTCATCAACATCAGCTTGGGTAGCGACAACGCCTGCAACCCGGCTTACCAGTCGGCTATCGACGACGCGGTGGCGCGCGGCAGTCTGATCGTGATCGCGGCAGGCAATTCCGACACCGCCTTGGGCAACCCAGCCAGTTGCTCCGGCGTGCTGGCGGTAGGCGCGGTGCGGCGGGACGGCCTGAAAACCTTTTACTCCAGTTTCGGCCCCGGCACCGGCCTGATGGCGCCGGGCGGAGCGGGGGAGCAGGCACTGCCCAATGATTTGATTGCGTCCACCTCCAACACCGGCACGTACGGACCGGTGCAGGATGCTTATGCCCTGTCGGCCGGCACCAGCTTTTCCGCGCCGATGGCCGCGGGCGTGGCCGCGTTGATGCTGGCCGTCAACCCTGATCTGACGCCCGCGCAACTGATAGAGATGTTGCAACAAAGCGCCCGCCCCTTCCCGTACAACCCGAGCTATCCCATCTGCAGCAGCGGCATTGAGACCGCTTGCAATTGCACGACCGACACCTGCGGCGCCGGCCTGCTCGACGCCAACGCCGCCGTGCAACTGGCGCTTGCCTCCAACCCCAACGCCAATCCCAATCCGGGCGACGGAGACAACAACCCCGGCGACGGCAACAGCAACCCAGGCGACAACGGCAACCCCGGCGGCGGCAACGACAACTCAAGCCATCAAGGCGGCGGCGGTGTTACAAGCTGGCTTTGGGGTCTGGGCCTGTGGGGGCTGGCGGCAGCGGCATTGAGGCAACGGCGGCGACGGATTTGACAGAAGCGCTGAAAGCAGAAGATCAACCAGCGGCCTGTGCAACCTAGAAACGGTAGTTGGACGCGCCCGAGCAGGCCGTCATCGGGTGGGCTGGCAAGGGTG
>Ga0209628_10001558_pt1 | contig 14973 bp, 10 predicted proteins | sample TergutCu122P4_FD_187285 | JGI IMG/M metagenome (GOLD analysis project Ga0209628, IMG submission 187285) | Cubitermes ugandensis P4 segment gut microbial communities from Kakamega Forest, Kenya - Cu122 P4 (SPAdes) (version 2) | ecosystem: Host-associated > Arthropoda: Insects > Digestive system...
CCCACTAGCCTACCAATAATGGACAAATATGTTCCACGGACTAATATAAACTATGCATATATTTATACCAATAGCTTCTGCACATGCCCCATTTTTGTAAACAAGATCTCGTCCCTCCCTGACTTTAATGGTTGTATAGCACTACTGTATATTTCCCCTAGTTGGCTGAGACATTTGTATATACGCTAACACCTTGCATATTACAATTACAGTTGTGTTTCTGACAGCCTTTATCTACATGTGTTAGTCTACTTAGTTCTAAGATACACAACGGGGATGACACTGCTAAAGATTGTTCATCCCATTGTGCATAGTGTCAGTAATGGCAACAGTTTTCAGCCTAACACATCTATAGTATTTTCATTCATCAACACAACTGATAAAGCTACACATTTAAGATATTTATATGCCATCCTCGGACTGTCAGTAATTAAAAAGTAATATACAATGTGTAGATACACTAACATTGTCCTGTAAAATCAATATTGAGCTCAACTTGTTACATAATGAGCATAATATTTAAAGTAAGATGGCTTAATGCAGCTGTGTGTCTCTTTGGTAATTTCGCGGTTAAAATACATTGATATTAAAATTAAAATCAAGTATTTTATAAGTTTTAAAAGAAAACCAGAAATAAAAATTAGAAATGCCAATGTATTCAGTGATTTTTATGCACAAAACATTTACAGTAGTGTCAGCTTTGTTTATAATATCCATTTTTTCTTTAATTCAGAGCAGTTCTTGATGTGGTGGCCTTGTTCAATGTGTGTTCAATAATTAATTTCTCTACAGGACAAAAACAATATACACATATACAGTGAACACCAAAATGTGTAAATATTTTGCAAACAGAGCACTTTATATTATTGAAATTTAAGTAAAATGGTTACATAAACACACTGCACTCCCTTAAAACCACATTTCTTCAACTATTAGACTGCCTACATGCCATGAGCTTGTGTCTCAAAGTAGATGCTTTGTTAAAATGTATCAAGTGTCTTGTGGACCTGGACTAATATGGAGGAGGTAAAGAGGCTGTAGTGATCCACTGTAAGTGTTGCAACAATAATTTGTCTCAAACACAAGCTACTGCTTCCCCAGTGCAACAGATAACACACATCACAAATAAGCCATGTTTCTTATGTCCAGTGAAACACATGTTAGAACAACCTTGGGGATTAGCCGTTAGCAAATGAGAGCATCATTTCATTACTGTACACAGTCGCTTCCTGAAATATGACATTCCTACTTACGAGACCAACCAAAGTTACAACCAAAATTTCCTTAAGAAAATTTCAATACAAACTAATATAAAAATGTCATTAAAATTTCATGTTGACCTATGTTTGAATTGCACACACACAGTGTTAATTGTCACAACTGGGATGATGTCTGTTCTTATTATTTTACAACAGAAAGACTACTTATTTGAATCCCCCTCAACCTGCTGGAGAGTGTATATTCCACCTCATTTCCTGTTTTGTACTTACAACCGGGTTTACGGAACATATCCTGTTTGTAAGTGGGGGAGTACATGTATGTGAAGGAAACTGAATGAATGGGAACTTGGGAAAACTGTCTTATTCTTGATGCAGAAAATGTTTTAAAATGGGAGGACAGTTCAGTGAATTGGGAACTCTTCATACTATCTTTTTAAACAGAAAACATTAAAAAGCAAAGCACATGTTAATCACACAGGAAGAGTTTGGTACTCAATTATTCTGTCTGACATGGGAAAACATCTTAAGCAGTGCCATCTTAAACAACTGTCACTGTATATTAAAATTATATTTTATTGCATATATCAACACAATTTATCAGTGATAAATTCTGTTCATATGTGAATGATAAATTCTTTCTTCGAATTTTATAGATTTGTTTATTGCTTGATATGCGCCCATCAATACAGATGTTCCAATTTTTCAATTTGTAAGAACTTCTCCCATAGGGACATGCTAGCTGTATCTTCCAGGAACACATCTTTATCCAGGACAGTATATCTGTTGTGTGCCTATGGGAAAATTTAATTTAGAAACAAAAAATTTGGAACATCTATACAAGTGGATATGTGTGGAACTATACAAGAATCTATAAAATTTTTAGACAATTTATAAGTCGCACACGTACATATTTTAGCAGTGACATATTGGTTTGAATATATTTTAATATATCGTTACAACTGGACTCCTGCTACAGTTGTTACACAGCATGGGTTTTGGGCTCTGCCATGGGTCAGGCAATTAGTTGTTGGCCTCTCACTGCGGACACCCAGGTTCAGTCCCAGACCAGTCCATATGTGCTAGTGGTTGACAAAGTGGCAATGGGACAAGTTTCTAGGTGTATTCACATAGTTGAAAAAATGCACCTATTAGCTTGGACATATCCATCCGTCTGGCCATCAACATGTATCAGCGCAAATCCCAGTGCATGGATTTCCATAAAGCATGATATTGGAGACTGTATGAAAATCTGTTTAGAAAGTCCAGACATGGATAATATTTGACTCTTCACATGAAGACCTAAGTATATTTTATTGTTGTTGGTGGCAAAATGAAATCACCATGAAAGTGCTGTCTTCAAGTGAAATGGTATCAGATGGTTGTGGTAGCTGAAGAGGTATAACATTACACGAATGTGCTACAACATTACTTTACTATTTCCTCCACTCCTCCATCCCCAATGCTTAGCGACTGACACAGTCATTAAGTAACGTGCTTAAAAGATGTAGGTTTTAATGACATAATACAGTGATAAGTGGTTATAAAAAAAACTAATAACAGATCAAGAATTTATGCTTACCTCTTGATTATGTGTGTAGAAACATGCACCTTCTCCAAAACGTCCAGACTAGTTCTGAGGCCCACCCTGTTCCGTGGGTACTGTGGGTCCTTCAAGGTTAAGCAGCTGGGATGTAAAGCAGACTGATCACCTGCCTCCAGTGCCAGGGTTAAGAATGAGTGGAACTACATCTTTGCTTCTCCTATTTGCCTTCTTGGCATGGACCGGGACTTTTCTGTGTAGAAACATGTACAGGGCACAAATGGTGTTAATACAAACTCACTAGAGCAATGTAATTTTATGCAAATTTGAAATAGTGCAAAGTAACAGTATTAATAAAATCTCACTTTAGGCACAAAATTTGAATTAATGTGAAACCAAAAATTATCATTTATTGTTTGTTTATTTAAATTGTGCTTGAAAAGTATGTTTAGAAGCAAAAATATGCTACAGTGGTTGTAGATTTATGAGCTATCACTGTATTTCTGTTATGCTTAGGTAGTGTCTTTGACAGTTACTGAACTGGAAATTCTAAGCAGATTAATTAATCCAATTCCATAAATGAGAGTCCTTTTGAGAAGCTAATAGTTCCTGTTCTACTCAAAAAAAAAATTGTACCTTTGTTTAGCTTCAAGGTTCATTCTTGTGCAGAGAAGCACACCACTGTACTTAGTTCTGAGCCAGATGAATACAGTCCAAACTTGCCATTGTTGTCTTAATATCCATCTCAATATTTCCTCCCAGCTGCTCTGTTTTGATTATGATGATGTCCACATGTCATATCTGTAACTATAGTTTTGTATATTTGAATGTGTATGCAATGTAGCAGAGGGGAACACAAAAAACTGAACTGCACTGAAATAAACTTAAATGTAGCAAGCATTTTCCTCATTTAATTTTCCCATAATTTCATTCTGAATGCTATTTTGATTTGTTAATGCTGTTCCCAAATATTTGAACACATTCAGGTCTCCAAGAATTATATTATGATCTTCTTTATTGTGATAACAGGACATAAATGTACAATTATTAAGATCACAGTCTTGTAGGGCATGTCTCATCCAGGGATCATTGCATTCCATCTTCTTTGGATGTAGAGTGTCATGACCGTGATCACAGTATTCCACCCTTGGACCCTCTCTGCAGCCAATTCAACCCATTTCAAATCTTCACAAATCTTACATTTTTTTTTTTCATAAGAGGATACTTTGGTTGGTTGGGGGGGTTTGAGGAATGAGTAGTGATATCCTGTTGTGATAAGGAAATGGTGTGTGCAGTGGAACTTGGGTTTTATGTTCCTTGAATCTACATTTTTCTTCATTCTTTGCACATATTTATTGGTCCCACCAAAATTTCCATACAAATGTTATTAATTTTGTGGGGAATATACATATGTGCTTTCTGCCAAATTTCTTGATTGTGTGTTCAAGTTGAGCTTAAATAGGCATGTTGCTGAATTTATTGTAGGGTACAGTTTGCCATCTCATCTACTGGCTTTATATATGCTTCCTATTCTATGTCTTTATAATCATACCAGCAGAGTGGAGCCACGCACCCAAAAGCATCTGTGAACTTGGCACCTGACCCAGTCTGCTAGAGACATGTTTATGTGCTGCAGTTGTCTAGTGTACTTACTTCCCTGTAGACAGCAGTAGTAAAGTTAACCTATAACCCATCACAGACTAGTTGTACATAAGTATGTGCAACTTTTCTGATTAACACATGTAACATATTTTAACCTTGATCATCCTACATGATCATATGCTGGTCTCTCTCTGTCTTTATTTCATAGCAATTTAAATGTCCACGCTAAGCCATAAAGCTCAGGCCATCACGACATACAGTTGGCATTGAAATCTGTCGCATGGTGTTCTGATACAGAGTTTTTGTGTGTGTGTGTGTTATTATTAGGGAAGTATTTATTTAGTGTATATCACTTCAATACCTACATAATTTTTTGTAACCTTGATTTTATGTGGACCCTTTAGAAATGTAAAATCCAGGTTCCAATGTACTAATCTGTGGTCTGGGTATTGACAGGAGCTCTTTCTGTCAGACCCAACTGAGTATGTGCCTCCTTACCCTTTCACCTTAGGAATACCAGATGATATGAAAAATCCAGACACTTTGATTCTAAACCCACATATATATTTGTTATATAGACAGGGAGTCAGATGTAACTTTGTAGTCTGTGATCAAAAATGTAGACAGCATGTCATATTTTGTGCTTGGGAAAATAACAATGAACAGGGCCTCTCTGTATGCACACATTCTGTCTGATGTCTGTACCTACTGTAAGCCATTATCATCATCATCATCATCATCATAATGACAACAACAACAACAACAACAACAACAACCAGCTTTTCAGTCTCATCCATACTGCCAAGGACTGCAACTTCTAACACTGAATGTTGTGCATCCCTTACATTAAGTGTGATGGTATACATTATTCATATTACAGTGTTCGATCCACCACTTCCGGTTACAATATTCCATTCTCTTCCTTTACCCTTCTGATATTTGCTTCTGTTTGGTCTTCCCACTTACATTTAAAGTTTGTCTAGATTTCTGAATTCTGTGATCTTAGTACAATTAATTTCCTGTATACTGTCTCCTAATTTATATTTAGCCACTTCCTCTTCAAAGGTCTTTCTCTACATTGTGTTTCTGTGCATTTTGAACATAACTGAATGGCATTCTCTTCCTCCCTGCATGGGGGACAGGTACAACTTCATCATACCATCTAAAACATGTTACTTTTCCAAATTCTCCAACATTCACTTTAACTTCTCCCAATTTCCTAACTTGAAATTCAAGGGAGAAGTGGGTGGGGCAAGTCCTGATTCCGACCCACGTTGTTTCAGAGTCGGACAACCTGGGGAGCACTGATTCGGAAGTTAAGAAGATTTTAACTCTGCACCTGCCTATTTCAGAGTACGATACACTGGGCAGTGACTCTGAGGGAGAAATCCCAGGGGGACAAGTGGCCGCTAGCCAGGAGCTAGTCTCTTTCAGACACAGGATGGCTCGAGGTAAGTACAATCACAGTTCTTCACGATCTACTTCATATAACGAAGCCACAAACCAGGCACTAGTCCCTTCCAGACACAGGATAGCTCAACATGAGTAGTCACAATTTGCTTCATCACAACCTGTCTCACATAACCTGGCCACTAACCAAGAACTAGTCTCTTTCTGGCATGGCACAGCATGAGGTGAGGAGTCACAGTTTGCTTCATCACAACCTGTTTTGTATAAAGTGGCCACTAACCAGAAGCTAGTCTCTTTCTGGCATGGCATAGTTTGAGATAAGGAGTCACAATTTACTTCATCACAACCTGTTTCACATACAGTGACCACTAAACATTAGCAAGTCTCTTTCAGGCACAGAACGGTTAAGTAGTCACACAGCTCCAAACTCATTCACTGTATTCCGTCTAGTTTCTCAACTGGTCTCCTTGTAGTTCTTTTTCACACCTAAGCTAGATGGCCAACTCTCTGTAACTTCCTTTACTCCACTTTCCTAACGAATACTTATACTGAGGCCACAGAAAGAAGCCCTTTTCACATATCCCACAAGCTGTTACATTTTGCCCTTCCACCATACTTTGGCTTCAGTCTTCTAGCCATTCTGTTGACACAAATGTCTGCAATGATACCTGCTGGCAATAAGTGCTTTGGACTTTATAGTGAAAATAACAGGCAGAAAGTGTGGCACCTGAAGCATCATCATCCACAGTATCCATGGGACTTCCGTATTCTTGGTATGAGATATGCAAATCACAAAGTTCCACATTATTATAAGGAGCTGGGGTATTGTAGTTTAACAGTCCCTTGGTTGGACATCCAATGGATTGTTCCACTACTGGCAGTCAATTGACACAGTATCCAAAGGGGCTTTTTGACCTCACCCAGTCTCCTTTTCAGTGGGTATCAGAGACTTTCTCCAGTGGTAAAGTGGTTAGAGCATGAAGCTGACCACTCACCTCCATCTAGAGCATGGGCATCCAACAATCATGGCAGAGAGCTGCAACTATTATTATGGGCTGCTTCTTGGGCCACTTGTATAACATTCACAGTAAGTGGTCTGTAACCTCCTGAACTGTTTTGTAATTTGTATAGTACACACATAATTTACAAATATGACTGTGGGCTGCCTAATACAAAACTGGTAGGCTGCATGGAGCCCATGGAATGGACACCCCTGATACATTGTAAAGGTTTGGAATGTGTGGAGCTTTACTTCCACACCTCCATATGCCTTCATGAGATGCACAAGGGCAGCTTTACATTGACCTTTACCTACCTTAACTCATTCTTTTCTTCCATTCTGTACGTACATCACTGTCTAACAAGCTATGTTTATGAACCTGGACAGCTTCAGTTCCAGCCATGATTCAATAATCTGATACAAAAATATAATTTTGAGCAAATATCTTATATGTATATAAGGCACTTGTGCCAGGACATCAGCCCATGGAACACATGACTGTTTCACCCCTTCCGGGATGCAGACGCATACAGTTGTCAACCAACACAGCTGCACAATACTGATGTGAAATGGTATATTTGTTGCAGAAGTGGGCAAGCCTGGCATGGAGGAATCAAGCTCATCTTCTGAAACTTCCCCATCAGATACAAGAAAACCATACCCATCTAGAAAGTCCAAGAACAAAGGACAGATGATGGGGAAGCGACAAGTACGAAGCAGTAGCGGGTACTCCAGTCACACTGAAGAAACCACATTCAGGTAGGCTCCCCCACCTGTAGAGGAGTACAGTGAGCAGTTAAGGTGTTTATCAATATTCATGAAACATGTCATTAATGAATAGAAGAATTAACATCAACCAACCTGTAATACAAGCTCCTTTCTTAGCCTACTTCCCTTCCTGGCTGTTTGCTTGTCCATCTCAACTTAGGACAGGATGTAAGTTGATTTTCATGCAGCATGATATGAATTTTATGCCACTAGAGCCTGCTTTAGTACCATCCTTTCTGATCTTACCTGCAACCAGTAATAAGAATGTGGCAGATGTGCAAACTATGAAATATGGGGTATGCTTTATAAGTACTGCCTGGGGAAGGCCCAGAGAACTGCCTGTGCTAAGGTATGGGGAAATCCTATATAGGCAGTTCTCATCTACACAAAATACCAGAATGTTGCACCATTTATAGAGGACATGTAGAAAACACTATTGAATGTGGATGCTAGTAATAAATAATATCATACTTCACCAATCCTAATGTAGATGGACTGTATGTCATATGCTTACTTGATCTAATTATATAACAGTGTTTACAAAATGAAAGAAGTCTGAATAATCCTTTCAGTGGGAAAGTGGGTTGTTTTTGTAAGTTGTGTATGGAGCTCATTGTTGACTATTTTAATACCTATTGATGCTGATAACCTGTTTCTTCCATGCATCCACCAGCTATTGTTGCCATGTTGTCAAGTCACTTTTCATCTACAGTTTCAGTGATCGTATTCATCCTCCTTCACGTTTTTCTGACTCACACTCACATGAACTAAGTGAAGCAGAGTGCGACATGAGCAAGTTGGGACGCAAGTCTGGGCGCAGTGGAGCTTCCACAAAGCTCAGCAGGGAAACGTCGTTCCAGATTGATGTCTAGCCGCACACTGTAGTGCCTTGCAGAGCGGAGGTGAGTGTTGCTACAACTGTCTGTAGCTTATTCTTCATGATGATGATCATGTAACTCTGGTTTCCATCATCACAATATTTTTGTGTAATGTAAAACAAATTCCTAATAACCATCACACAAAAAAGTGTAAACAGGTAGTTGCATTACAGAAAGAAGATGAATAATTTACAGACAGTTTGTTAAGAAATAATAAAGCTAGGAGCTCCAAAGAGTGTAGAAAGTGACGAACATTCTCAGGACTTTTACCGAATCAATATCAGCGTGCCTCAACAGGCATTATGTGTATTGCAAGAGTGTCACATACATCACTGCTCTAAAACCAGAACTGTAGACATGAACACACATCATGACATTCCATTACCTGGCTTCCATCCTGTTGTACACACTTATCAACTTAATATAGACCCAATTTTATTCACTGCCAAGAGATAATTTGTAGAAATGTATAAGTTAATATTGAAGATTGATCAGTTGCTTTATCCTTGGTCATGGTCTAACAGTATAGTGTACTGCCCCTTTCTTCCAATCAGCGTGCTTCTCAGTCTGACGTGAGACTGCAGTTCTATGTGATTAGATAAATACAATAATGAATGAGGCATGAGATATGTGAAAACAAATGTATCATATGTTTGTTGATATTTCAGTAAAATTTTAAATATGATAATTGTTTGTAATCATTTAATTTTCCAAGATGTATTCTGCATGTTATTTTATGCAGCAACATAAAAATAAAGGTCATTTAACACTGGATTTTTTGGAATTCTGTAGCATGATGTACAGGGTTACCAATGTAATGTCATAATATAAAGTACTTCCAAGTGATTGTTTTCATCCTCATCACACAATTACAAGGCTCTTTACTAAATGTAAAAACAATATAAAGTCATATGAGATGTGTCTCACAGCAGTGAATATTACCTTTAAACGTCAAACAGGAAAACTCTATCCCATTAAACTAAATGTCCTCTTAGCCCAAAAGGGAAGGTTAACCTACTACACGATGACATTTTTAAAATGTCCCACACTTATAAAGATAGGGACCTTATTCAACATATTTGTCTAAAAAGCTTGTATAAAAGTTTGTCTGAAAATTAATTCTGGTTAAAATGTCCACTTATGAGTGTAATTTTTCTTACTAACCCATTACATTTTTTGCATTAATCGGGAATTATTTACAGATTCCTCCAGGCAGAAGTTCTTATTTTCTTTCTTTTCAAACTGCAAAAATAAAAAAATAGACATAGAAAGGCCCTTCTGCCCAGTCTGTTCTTTCATGAAATCTTTTGTGAAATCCATGGCCCCATCATCCCATTATTTTTTCAAGAAAATGCTTTTGAAAAATATCAGTTCAATAATAACAGTGGCAAAATTTACTTATGTGCATGTGTTCTGCATTTCCAGTTCAGTGTCAGATGGTCTTGAGAAATGCTGTTCTGTACGATATACCTCAAAACATGGAGTAACACACAAATCCACGTTGCATTCTGGACACTTGAATTGCATTCTTGTTTCTTTGTTATCAGCAGAACACACATGGCAGTGAATTCTCTTCCCTTCCAAAGGCCAGTGTTGTGTTGTGTGTCAAGTCCTTTTAGTTGGGGGATGGGGCTTATAATCCTTGTCTTGTGGTATAAGTTCAAGGCACCCCACTCCTGCCTCTTGTATTAGTTTTCTCACTAATGACAGTTGAATAATTGATGTAGTAATTTTGAACTACAAGAGACAAGAATGTTAAAACTGTTGAGATTATTAGGGTCCAGAAGGTGGAAGAATAGCTTCTTTGTCCATTTCCAGGGTCTTCTGCTAATGAAGTAAGAGTCTGTCATGCAGTCCAATTTGTCCACATCCCCTTGTGCCTATTAATCTTGTATGATGGCTAATTTCAGAGCTTTTCCATGCTCATCATACAGATTACCTTCTGCTGGTGGAGAAGACATGTGTGTCAATATGTTTGACATTTCATTTGTCTTTCCATGCCATGGCTGTCCAGTTATCCCCGACCCTAATTTTTGCCACCCTGCTTCAGTTTCATTTTCTTTTGACAACTCTCAGACATCACTATTCTATTTGGTCTAACAGACCCACACAGTATTTTGTCCTAGCAGATAAGTTGTCAATATCAAAGGAGATAAGTTGTCCACATACAGTTAAGGCCTTGCAGCAAGTCTAGTAGCTGTCATTGAGAGAGCAACACATTGTTGGATCCCGAAATCCTGGCCGAGCGGTTGGAAGGATGTGTGGGATGTTTTCGGGTGGTCGAAGTGAACGCAGTTAGCAGAAATCTACGGTTTATTACTTGACGCGAGTCTGGCATTGAAACCAGGCTCGTGATACAAATTAGTACAGCAACTCTGCAGCGTAAGTATGACGAGCAGAAAACAGAAGAAGTCGAAGTAGACCTGTCACCTCGATGCGAGAGGCATATATAGACATTTATTATCAGTCACATGCCTCTGACACAGGGGTGACTGTAAAGCACGAGAATGACCCTTGTCCCGTGCGTCAGGCACAGCAGCTAGAACTCAGCCATCGGGCGACACTACGCCACAGGGCAAGGTTCATATACCAGGTATAGTCATGTTCCTATTATACAGTCAGGTTCACATGACAATGATAAATTACTATATTACAGCTGGGCATTATACACAAGCCCCAGAACATCTAACGGGTTGGGCGTGCAGCATGCAACACCTCCCCCCCGAGGAAAAGACCGATTTTATACCTAAAATAGGTCTGATTAAAAATGCGTGCGGGAGTGGCGGAGGCGTCGTGCAAATCGTGCCTCCGACTCTCCGGCTATGCTGTTAATGGGTGGCTGGGTTTTCAGAGGAATAACTTCTTGCGTTCCAGTCAGACTTTCATTACTGGTTTTAATATTGATATTAACAATGTTCCCCGACCCCGTAAGCTCAGGGTTTGCTCGCGTTTCATGGGTAAGTCTGAGTGCGCCCGCTATTCCTCGACATAGCCCCTTGGTCACCATACATCGTAACACTCTATAAACAACATACAAACAGAATAAACTAATAATTACATACAATGCAACAGAGTAACCATGATAAATTGTGGAGTGTTTATTTCTCCATTCATGTTCCTGAATGTGTTTCTCAAGATCTTTAACTTTTACTCCCACATACTTTAAATCGTCTGCATGAGACACAGTCTCTCGAAAATTTAGGTCAAGTTCTAAAGTGCTGAGGTTCAGGCGTGTGCCTAGCTCCTCGCAGCACTCATTTTGCAATTTTACTTGTATTAACTGGTTGTTCCCACTCTTTGAACCATCTGCTCTGATTTCCCGCACAGGTTGCAACAGTGCGGCCTTGCTGTAACCCTTGCAGGTGGGTTCCAGTGTCAGCTTGCCTGCCCCCCTTAGAGGAACATCTATAGGGTCTCGGTCGGTGCACAGCACCGTCATACTATCCACTCCCGGTGTATAATAAACCCATTCATTATCATATACCTGTGTCCATACCGTGTGCGTTAATTTTACCACATGCACTTCACAGCTTTCCGGCAGACTTTTCCACATTTTCAGTAGCCTTACTGCACACTCTTCTTGAACTAAACTAGACAACAATGGTTTCTCCTGCCTGCACACGTATGTGTCTTTAGCAGGCTCCTTGCATTTTTGCAGTTCGGCTTCAGAGCTAAAGTAATAGTACTGTCGGCCGCTGTCTACACACATTATTGATTTCACTGTTTTTATATACACTAGTTTGTCTTTGTTAGCTTGAATTGGCACTGGTACTAAATAGTACACTCGGAACTCCCCTTTATTGACCAATGGTGTACTTATTACATAACTTAGTTTGTTGTTTTTAATGTACACCTTTGTTTCACACACTTTATAAATCATGCCAGTTGAGTCCTTGTTCAGCGGAAAAGGTGGAATAGTATCACGTGGGAAAAATGGTTGGCTCTCCAGTAAGGAATCCAAAAGCAAATGTGGCGGCACAATTTGCGGTTGGATGCCCCCTGTCTGAGCATGTACAACGCTATCCAATAGCAAATCCATATTCCTTTGTAAAGTAGTAAGAGCATTGTTGACTTGGGTAATATGTTTCTCAATCATAAATTTTGCTTCAAAAATACTAAGTTTACTAGTGGTTTCTGATGTTAGCGTGTCCAAATAATTTTGAATGTCCGACAACCCTTTCCTCATTAATTTATCATTATGCTCTACATCCCCTAAAGTTTCATTAAATGCTCCCAAGGTGGTTTTTAACACACACACCTGTTGCTTTAGTAGCTCAGTAGTGTCATCGGAGTTAGCTTCAAATTTCCGAATCTGTTCATCGTAATACTCTGCATCATTTTCATCTAAAGTACCAAACAATACCTTACTAATCTCTCCAATAAAATTCATAATTCCCCTTTTTTTGTCTAGGGTCTCCGTACCTTTTCCCAACAATTTCCTTCAGTAGGTCCTCACTAGGCCGCAAATGTCTGAATCGGTCTGTAACTGCTTCTCTGAACTGGCTGCACCCGGTCCAATTCTTTACCTCTATGGAATTGCATAATCTATCTACATGGTTAATTACAGGCCCAAAGCGTCTACTTCCAAATTTTCTGCATTTAGGTCTACATATACTATGGTTTTCCACATCGTGGTGTACAAGTTTACTGTCCCCTTATCAACGTAGTACAGTCCGGGTGACTCTTCGAACTGTTCCATGCGGTAACCCCAATCTCCAGTGGCCTCCATCACACACATCAGCCCCAGGGCCCACGTGATCCATCCGGTCCCCATCGCCCTTATGCCTGAAAGTAAAGGTAAAATTTTCTCTAAACATCTCTCTTGCGTGTTTCCCGGACGGTATCCCGCACGGTCCTAATAAAAGGGTTTTAGGCGGTTTATATGGACCTTCACTGTGTCCCTTCCCCGCTTAATGGTGGCGTTGACTCCCTCAACGGCGAGAACTACATATGGCCCTATCCATTTTGCGCCCAACTTTTTGGACCTGCCCCTTCGTACGTTCTCGTCGAATAGCAATACCCTGTCTCCTACTTTTAGGGTTAACTGTACCGTTCCTTTGTCGTAATCCCTTTTACTTCGCACTTTTCCTTCCACTAGGCGGTCTCGCGCCACCGCGTGCGCTGTTTGCATTCTACTCTTCAACTCGCTCACATAGTCGTCGTAGTTATACCGGGGCGTCGGCCGTTCATGTAGTGAGGTGGGTACTCGCGCTCTGTGACCAAACAGCAATTCAAAGGGTGTGTACCCTGTGGCCCGATGAGTCGTGGTATTGTATACAAAAGTAGCGTATGGTACCCAATCGTCCCAATCTTTCTGGTCCTCAGCTACGTAATGCCGTAGGTACTCTACTAGGACCCTGTGTCCCCTCTCCAGCCCACCATTTGATTCCGGATGGAACGCGGTAGTGTTAATTTTCTTAATCCGGAGTAGTTTACATGTGTTCCTAAACAGCTCACTTAGGAAATTTGACCCCTGGTCACTCAATACTACTTCGGGTGCTCCAAACCTAAGTATAACACTTCGCACAAATTCTCGCGCTACCGTGTCCGCGTCCTGAGCTTGGATTGGTTCTGCTACGACAAATTTCGTCAGGTCATCTTGAAATGTCAAGATGTACCTGTTTCCCTTACTTGTTACTGTGGTTGGGCCCACTATGTCGATTGCACATCTTTCGAAAGGTCTCCTAGCAGTCGTGGTGATTTCCATGGGAACCTTTTTGCGGGGTCCCAGTGTTTTGTTCACCTGACAGCTCTGACATTTCTTAACGTAACTTTCAATTTCACGTTTCATGTTAGGCCAGTTATATCTTTTCTTTATTTCCCTCACGGTTCGATTCATGCCTCGGTGGCCACCCACTGGTGAGTCATGGTACTCGTACAAGATGGTGTTTTTAGTTTCCTCATCCGTTACGAGTTGCCTCTTTGGCTCCGTCACTACCGTAACCTCGGCCAATTGGTTGATGCGACTTAGGGCGTCTGCGTTCGTGTTGGCCGCGCCCTTTTTGAACACAATTTCGTAATCGTACTCCTCTAATTTTAACCTCCACCTCAACAACCTGGATCCCGGATCCTTCACGCTCACAATCCACGTGAGAGGTTTGTGATCTGTCACTACCGTGAATTTTGTCCCATACAGGTACGGTCTAAAATACCGTACACCCCAAACTATGGCTAGAAGCTCCTTCTCTGTGGTACTGTAGTTTCTCTCGGCTCTGTTCAGGGAGCGACTGGCGAAAGCCACGGGAAGGTCTTTTCCTATCTCCCCTTGAGAAAGAACTGCGCCCACGCCGTCACCACTGGCGTCCGTGGTCAAAACAAACTTGCGACTGTAATCGGGATACCTCAAGATTGGAGGGGAAATTAGCCTGCTCTTAAGACTTCTAAACGCCTGCTCTTGCCTATCTGTCCATTCGTATTTTACGTCCTTCTTTAGGAGGTTGTGGAGGGGGGAAGCTAGTGTACTAAACCTCGGTATGAACCGCCTATAATAACTCATCAATCCCAGGAAACTTTTGAGTTGTTTCACATTTCGTGGTGTGGGAAATTCCTCTACTA
>Ga0209628_10001559_pt1 | contig 14972 bp, 15 predicted proteins | sample TergutCu122P4_FD_187285 | JGI IMG/M metagenome (GOLD analysis project Ga0209628, IMG submission 187285) | Cubitermes ugandensis P4 segment gut microbial communities from Kakamega Forest, Kenya - Cu122 P4 (SPAdes) (version 2) | ecosystem: Host-associated > Arthropoda: Insects > Digestive system...
GCGTTCAACATCTGTGAGTTGAGTGTAAAACTCATCGTTTTTCTGCTTTTTGGCGCTATGCAAATTGCTGTTTAATTTCTTTGAGTTTTCCATTTTTCGTGTGAATTTTATGAAATGCAAATGTACAAAATATCTTTGATATTATTTAAAAATATTTTTTCAAGTACACACTTCGACATACATTCCAAGTAGGTTAAATGGTCATTTTGGAAACCGCCTCAGTCTGATAGCCGTGATGATTTTTTTGGTATATAGCGGAAAGTCTGCGCGCATCATCCATTCGTAATATTGTGGTTCAACGCGAAATACTTCTTCTACCAATTTTCCTTTATGTTTACCGATGTTAAAAATCTCTTTTCCTTCGTCGTTGTAAATAATATTACCGGCAAGGTCGGCTCCCGAATGTTGTTGTGAAAATGAGGCAAGTGCATCAATGTTGTTTTTAACAGGTTGAGTGATAACTCCGTCGGGATTAAGATAATCGGTATTTTCGTAATGTGTTATTTGTGATTTCAAGATTTCTAATGTAGCTTTTGTATCGCTGAGAGCCGAATGTGCGTTTTCAATCTCTTTGTTACAGTAAAATTTATAGGCAGCGGACAAATTACGGGGTTCCATTTTGTGAAAAATATTCTGTACATCAACTATTCTACGTGTTCGGACATCAAAATCAATTTCGGCGCGTAAAAATTCCTCTACTAATAAAGGAATATCAAAACGCAACACATTAAACCCTGCTAAATCGGAATTGCCAATAAATTTCAATAAAGATGGGGCAAACTCTTTAAATGTAGGCTTGTCTTTCACATCAAAGTCTGATATTCCATGCAAGGCTGTTACTTCGGCAGGAATGGGCATTTCAGGATTAATACGCTGTTCCAGAACTTCTTCAGCCCCATCGGGCATCACTTTAATGAGACATATTTCTACAATGCGGTCTTTCCCGATGTTGATGCCGGTGGTCTCCAAATCAAGAAAACATAATGGGCGTTTTAAATTTAATGTAATCATTTTTGTTATAATATTTGTGGTTTATTAATAACTGTTAAATTTTAACTGTTTAGAGTTTTATTAATCTGTTCGCAACACTTCTCAATCTGTTCTTTCGTGATATTCAACGGTGGAGCGATGCGAAAGGATGTTGTGTTGAATATAAATGGGTCTGTGATGACTCCTGTTTCGGTTAGTTGTTTAAGGAGTTGTGTACATTGGGTTTCTGTTTGCATTTCGACGGCGAGCATCAATCCTTTTCCGCGAATTTCTTTGATGGCGGGGTGATGTTTCAGTTTTGTGATAAAGAGTTCTCCTTTTTCTGTTACTGTTGGGATGATTTTTTCGTCAAGCAGGATTTGGAGTTGCGCTAAGGCGGATGCGCAACTGACGGGATGACCGCCGAAAGTAGTGATATGACCTAAGGCAGGGTTTTCCGTCAAACATTGCATCATTGTTTTGGAGGCGATAAAAGCGCCCAAAGGCATTCCTCCGCCCATGGCTTTGGCACAGCAAAGTATGTCGGGTATGACGTTTTCCTGTTGAAAATAAAATAGTGTGCCGGTGCGACCGAATCCGGTTTGTATTTCGTCGAAAATAAGTAATGTGCCGGTTTCATCGCAACGCTGTCTCAACGCTTGGAGAAAGCCGGTTATCGGGACGATGACACCTGCTTCGCCCTGTATGGGTTCAACAATGACGGCAGCATGTCGGGGAGTGATTTTTTCTAGAGATGAAAAGTCGTTAAAATCTAAAAATGTTGTTCCGGGTATCAACGGGCGAAAATTGCGTTTCAACGTTTCATTTCCCAGAAAACTCATAGTGCCCTGTCCACTTCCGTGATAACTGTTTTTGAATGCGCATATTTCAAAACGTCCTGTAAAACGTTTTGCTAACTTCACGGCGCCGTCGGTGGCTTCGCTGCCGGAGTTTACGTAATAGACACAGTTTAATGTTTCAGGCAGCAGGCTTGTAAGCAGTTCGGCAAAAAATGTTTGAGGCGATTGGATAATTTCACCGTAAACCATCAGGTGCATATATTTTTCTACTTGTGCTTTTACTGCTTCGACTACTTTCGGATGGCAATGTCCAACATTACTCACTGCCACACCGGAAACCAAGTCAATATAGCGTTTTCCATCGGGAGCATACATGTAAATTCCTTCTGCGCGTTCTATTTCTATTCCGAGCGGGAAATTAGAAGGTAGTCCTATGTTTCTGAAAAATATCTCACGATGGGTCATTGCGTTTTTTGTTAATATCCCAAAATACGGAGCATGGATTGCCAACTTTGTTCTTTTGCAAAGAGTTTGGTAACGAGTTCGCCGTTTTCGTCTTTGTCAATGATAACGTGTTTTGGAGCGGGGTTGAGGCAGTGTTGAACGCCACCGTATCCACCAACGGCTTCCTGATATGCTCCGGTATGGAAAAAGCCGATGTAGAGCGGTTCGGTTTCGTTGAATTTCGGTAAAAAGATGGCGTTCTGATGAAGTTCTGCGTTGTAAAAATCGTTGCTGTCGCAGGTCAGTCCGCCGAGGTTAACACGCTCATATTCGCAATTCCATTGATTGATGGCAAGTTGAAGAAAGCGTTGATTGATGGCAATGGTATCGGGCATGGTGGTTAAAAAGGAACTGTCTATCATATTCCAGCGTTCGCGGTCGTTTTGCAGTTTCTGGTTGATAACGGAATAGAGCAGGGCGCCGCTTTCGGCAACGGTAAAAGAACCAAACTCAGTGAAAATATCTGGTTCAGGAACGCCGTGTTGCTGGCAGATAGCCTTTATCTGTGCAATGATTTCTTCCGCCATATAGTCATAGTCATAACTGAAATTGAGCGAGTTTTGAAACGGGAAACCGCCACCGATGTTCAGGGCGGTAAGGTCGGGGCAAATGGCTCGCAGTGAACAGTAAACGTTGACGGCTTTCATCAGTTCGTTCCAGTAATAGGAAGTATCTTTGATGCCTGTGTTCAAAAAGAAATGAAGCATTTTCAGTTTGAATTTGCGGTTTTTTTTGATGCGTTCTTCGTAATAGGGAATAATGTCGTTGTAACGGATTCCGAGACGGGAGGTATAAAAGGCAAAGTTGGGTTCTTCTTCGGCAGCGATACGCATTCCGAGATAACAACTCTTTTCTATCATCGGTTCCAAAGCGTCCAACTCGAACAAGTTGTCCAAAACGGGAATGGTATTTGAAAAACCGTCGTTAATCAGTCGGGCTATATTTTCCAAATAGTTGGGACGTTTATAGCCGTTGCAAACGATATAGCGGTCTTTTTTAAACAGACCGTCTTGATGCAATTTGTCAATGATATGGATGTCGAAAGCAGATGATGTTTCGATATGAACGTCGTTTTTCAGTACTTCTTCCAAAACGAACTGAAAATGATTGCTTTTTGTACAATAGCAATAGTTATACTCGCCGTTATAGTCCACCTTTGCCATTGCCACGTTGAACAGTCGGCGCGCCCGTTGAATTTTTTCCGATATGCTCGGCAAATAGGTGATACGCAGTGGTGTACCGTACTGGTCAATAATATCCATCAAAGAGATGTCGTGGAAAGAGAGATTTCCGTCATCATCTACATCGAAACCGTTTTGGGGCCAGTCGAAAGTCTGTTCGATAAGGTCTCTGTACTTGTTTTTCATTGTTTGTAATACGATTTATGATTTGTTAAAAATTGCCATCAGCAGATTTATCTCTTTAAATGGCAAATCAAATATTTTACTGATATTCAAATTTGTAAGATATCCTTTATAGGTATAAACGCCGTTGAGCCAAGCCAGGTTGAGGTTGAGGAAGTTTTCTGTTCCGCCTTCTCTTCTCATTTTCTGCAGGGCATCGGAAATAAAACGGCTTATTACTAAAGATGTTGTTTTGGGTGTTGAAGCGGTGATGTTAGGGACGCAATAATGGATGACATCGCATTCGCGATAGGTCGGATGTTTCAGTGATGTGGGTTGTGAAGTCTCGAAACAACCGCCACAATTAACGGACAAATCCATGATGACGGCATTATGTTTCATTTTATCCACCATTTCTGCCGGTATGAGAATGGGTGGAGCGGTATCAATAAATTGAAATGTGCAAATGACAATATCGGCTTCGGCAAGCGATTCCGACAGTGTTTCCCAACCGAGAATATCGATGGTGATGGGTGTTTTCACTGTTTTGGTCAATGTATGGAGTTCGGAGAGGGATTTTCCCAGTACTTTTACTTGAGCGCCAAGTTTTGAAGCGGTGTCGGCAGCAGTTGTAGCAATAGTGTTTGAGCCGAGAATCAGCACTTTTGCGGCGGGTGTTCCCACAAATCCGCATAGTGTACGCCCTTGTCCTTCGCTACTGTCGGAAAATAAAGTATTTGCGCTCATTAGGGCTGTAAAACCTGCAATCTCTTGTAATAGTGTATTTAATGAGAAGTGGTCGGTTGTAGTTTGTATGTATTCAAAGGCTATGGCAGTGATTTTTTTGTTGAGCAATGCGCGAAGGTATTTTTCATTTTTTGCAACTCCTATGATTGATGTTATCAAAGTTGCTTGGGGTTTCATCAGTTCAACTTCACCCAAGTCGGGTGGGGACACCCGTATGACGATGTCGGTAAAAAAGGCTTCGCTATGGCTTGATGTCATCGTCGCACCGGCTTCGGCAAATTGATGGTCGGTGAAGTACGTTCCCCAACCGAGATTGCGCTCTGCGATGACAATATATCCCATCTCCACTAATTCGTTGACATCAGCCGGAGTGAGTGCGATACGGCTTTCGTTTTGATTCTGCTCAACCGGTAATCCTATTGTCAGGTTAAAACCTGTTGTCTCTTTTTTCAACAATTGTGGGAAGGGCATCCATTCGACTTCGTTCATGATTCTATACTTTTTACTTTTAATATCCTTATATTGTGCGACTCTCCTTTTTCGATGTGTATAGCCATACAGTTATCGGGCAACAGCGATTCTATTATTTCTGGCCATTCAATAAAGCAATAATTCCCGCTGAAAAAATATTCTTCAACGCCAATATCCAATGCTTCGCGAATGTTTTTAAGACGATAAAAATCGAAATGATAAACAGTCTTTCTGTCTTTTGTAAAATACTCGTTTATAATGGAAAAAGTAGGACTGTTGACGGTATCAACGCAGTTCAAACAATCACAAAGAGATTTTATTATGGTGGTTTTCCCGCTACCCATCTCGCCGTAAAACGCTATTATTGTCTTATTACCTAAGAGCGTTATTAACTGCTGTGCCGTTTTATTGATATTGCTTAATTCTGCTTTAATTGTCATTTACGATTATTTACTTTAAAAAAATACATGGCAAAGGTACAATTATTTGTCATTATAAAAAATATTGTTTTTATTTTTTCTTGTTGATTTCTTTTCCTTTTAATATATAGGGATTAGTATTATCTACAGTTAATTATAAATTCCTTTAAAGAAGTGATAATATTTAAAAAAAATGTACATTTTGTTCAAACTGAGAAAAAACAGTAAATCATCTCTCTTCGAGATTCATTTATTCAACAGTAGTAATAATAACTAATTTAGTTTATTCAGTCAACAATATATAAATGTAAAATAGTAACCAATCTCAACCTATACACCTACAACCTTTCTTATCGTTGAAACCTTTTTTATTCCCATATGTACAATAGTAAGCGAAATGCTAATATGATCATTAAGAATACATAAAAAACATTTATTTCATAAAGAAAAATACTTTGTTCCCATCAAAAAACCATATAACAACCTTAATACAAATTACAACTATCAACTATACATATTCTCTTATTTTTTAATACTTTTAATAAGAGATAAGAAAATATATTTGTACTATGTAAAAAAGAGAACCATGAAAAAATGATTTAATCAGCATTAGATAAATCCTATTTATTTATAGATTAAGGAGTTAATATACTATTAAAATAAATAAAAATCAATATTATTGAAATGCTATTGCTTGCATTATCTTCATGATTGTCATTATTAAACCGTACAGATAAAAAAAACTGTAGTTTATAAGGCATTAGTCTTGTTTCAATGAGTATTAATTCTCATTTTTTCACTATTTTTGCACCCTTAAAAATTGCAAAAGAAATGCAAGATACATATCGTCATAAAGGATTACGAAAAGCATTAATTGAATTATTGAAGCGTAATACTTCTAACAGAATTCCTATTACAGATGATGCTGTTTTGGAGGCGATTGGAAAAATTCCTCGTCATTTTTTTTTAGACCCCGCTTTTGTTGAATTTGCATATCAGGACAAATCTTTTCAGATAGGCTGTGGACAGACAATTTCACAACCCTATACTGTTGCATTTCAGACACAATTATTAGAGATAAAACAACGTGAAAAGGTATTAGAAATAGGCACGGGGTCGGGCTACCAGGCATGTGTTCTGATAGAACTCGGTGCCAAAGTATTTACAATAGAACGTCAGCGTGAACTTTTCGATAAAACTTCTACACTATTACCGAAAATGGGCTACGAGCCGAAGATGTTTTATGGAGACGGATATAAAGGCTTACCCAAATTAGCCCCCTTTCATAAAATCATCGTAACCTGCGGTGCTCCTGATATTCCAAAAGATTTGGTAGCACAACTGAAACCCGGCGGCATAATGGTAGTACCTGTCGGAAAGCCCGAACATCAAAAAATGCTGCGTTTGATAAAAAATGATGATGATTCTTACACTGTTGAAGAGCATGGAAATTTTGTTTTTGTACCTATGTTAAAAGATAAAGAGTGGTAAAGCGAATGTAAAACATTAATAATCAAAAACGAAAAAATATTTCTTTATTTTGCAGTTTTTTTCGGTTTATATCAAAGAAAGTTTTAATTTTGCCGAAAAAAATAATAGATAAACTATGAACAAAATTTGGAAAATTGTATTAGGCATCACACTTGGAATTATCATTCTGTTTTTGTGTTTTAAAGTTTTCAATAGTATCATGCATCCCGTTCGTTTTAAAGAACTTAACGAAATACGCAGGGCTGCTGTTATTTCCCACCTGAAAGACATTAGGGAGATTCAGAAATATTACAGACAAAGCAAAGGATCGTATGCCAACGATTTTAAGTCTTTACTTGCATTTGCAGAAGTCGGGAAAATCCCTATTGTACGAATGATTCCCGATCCGACGGATAGTACTCATACCCGTTCACTGAGAGATACCATAGGTTTCGTTTCGGTAAAAGATTCACTATTTGGAAGGCGTGAAAATTTCAGACTTTCCAACCTGCCTCTTGTTCCATTTAGCAACAATGTTATATTTGAATTACAGGCAGATACATTGGAACGTAGCGGGATGAAAGTTTTTGTATTTGAAGCAAAAACTCTGAATGTTAACTTTTTAACAATAGGGATGGAAGACTACCGTCAAGAACTTGTCAATTTGAACAATAAATTAGAACAACTTGATAAATATCCCGGATTGAAAGTAGGTTCGCTGACAGAAATTTCCACAGATGGCAACTGGGAATAATCCGTTACTTGTGGTTTTCGTGAAATGTCTATAAGAACACATACAATTGCATCTTTTAAAGACGAAGCATTAAACCTGCAAGAGAATCATGTAATATCCATTCTGTGCACACAGGATGGATTTTCTTTTACCATTTACGATAAAGATCAAAATAAATTTTTCGCTTTGGAAGCTTTCCATTTTGAATATCAAAACAGAAATTTAGAGAAAAAAGTTGTTGGCAATCACATTTTAACCCTATTAAAAATACTTATTGACGAATCGGAATCCATATCGTCCTTTTCACGAAAAAAAGGAAGCCTTATCGTTGAGCCCAATCAAGCAACATGGATACCACTTTCTTTGTTCAACGAACAGGAAAAAGAACATTACATAGCTTTGAATTTCAAAGAAGTATCAGGAAATGTCTTATTTGAAATCAATCATCAAATAGAAGCAGTATGTGTTTACACCATTCACGATTCTTTTTTAAACGGACTAAAACAACTTTTTCCAAATACTGAGATACATGCTCTACAGAACATGCTTTCATCTCATTTTCAACAATTTACTAAAAACAATATTGAACATTCCGCTATGTTTTGTTTTGTAACAGAAACCACACTCTATATACAGGTTTTTCAAAATAACTCACTGATTTTTGATAATATTTTTCCACATCCGACAAAACAGGATTTTTCATATTACGTATTAAATATTTACGATAAATTGTCTTTAAACCCGGATACTGTTCCGATGTTTTTTACAGGCGATATGCTGATACATTCAGAAACAGTACAGTTTTTAAAAAAATACATTCGCTATATCGCACCGTTGCCGTCCAATCCCTTATTTTCTTACAGTTATCTTTTCGATAATGTTGAAATGCAGCGTTTCTATCACCTTTTCAATGCAGTACCATGCGTATTATTAGAGGAAATTGGAAAAGCAGGCGAATAAACCCTCCTTCAAATCTTCCCGTCAGACCTACAACAGATATAGCAAAGGAAGCTTTGTTTAATGTTTTGGAAAACATATTTTACTTTGAGGAATTAGAAGTACTAGACCTTTTTGCAGGCACCGGGAACATCAGTTATGAATTTGCCTCAAGAGGAATAAAACAAGTAACAGCAGTAGAACAAAACTTTCGCTGTGTGGAGTTTATCAGAAAAACAGCACACGATTTGAATATGCATCAACTGACTTGTATCCATACCGACGTATTCGGGTTTATTAAAAAAGCAAAGCAACAATATAACCTGATTTTTGCCGACCCTCCATACAACCTTCCTCAATTCGAAACAATACCGGACATGATTTTTAAACATAATCTGTTATACTCCGACGGAATGTTTATCCTCGAACATCCAACAATGTACGATTTCAGTGACCACGATCATTTTTTCCACCATAGAGAATATGGAAAAGTAGGGTTTACTTTTTTTAAATCTATGAAAGGGATTCAATCTGAGTAATACCGTATAGAAATTTATGTAGTTGAAATTGCAGGACAATCCTCCAATAATGTATAATAAAAGATTTAAAAAATTAAATCTCAAACCAGAAATTGCTTCCTTTTCCTTCTTCGCTTTTTATATGTAGAGTACTACCGTGTTTCTCAAGCAGTTCTCTAGAGACAATGAGACCGAGTCCGGTTCCAGGTTCACCTGATGTCCCTCTTTTTGAGATTTGACGATCGAGGTGGAAGAGGTTTTTGATTTGTTCTTCGCTCATTCCAATACCTGTATCGGAAACGGAAACGACAAATTGTCCATTTTCTTTGGGTTTAACCGACAAAGTTACTTTTCCGCCCATGGGTGTAAATTTTACGGCATTTTCGAGCAGATTGCGTACGACGGTATTGAGCATGTTGGCATCGCCTGTAACAAGGATTGCGTCAGGCATTTCAATGGAAAAGTCAATTTCTTTCCGGTTTGCCATATTGCGTAAGAGTGAAAAATCGTTTTTTCGCAGTTCGGCTGCGAAATCGAATTGTACGGGTTGGTAATGTAGTCGTCCTGTCTGTACTCGCGCCCAACTGAGTAGATTGTATAGTAAATCTACGTGTGATTCGGCAGATTTCAGCATTTTCTGGTAATAGTTGTTCAGAGTATTGGCATCCCACGACATTTTGTCGTCGAGTAAAACTCTGATGGCGTCTCTCTGTGCTAAGGCGGGGTTTTTCAGGTCGTGGGAGATGATACTGAAAAAGCGGTCTTTTGTGGCGTTCAATTCTTCGAGGACATTATTGTTGCGGATACGGAGGCGTAACATATACCACAACAGGACAAGGAAAACAACACAAAGCACTATCCCTCCGATTAACAGGTTGCGCTGTATATGTTGAGAGTCAATTACTTGTTGTTGTTTTGTGATTTCGAGTTCTTTTTTTGTTGTTTCGTATTTTGCTTCTATTTCGGCTGCTACTTGAATGGATGTTTGTTTTGATATTTCTCTATCAAGCAATTCCCATTCTATTTGGTATTTTATATTTTCCTTATATTTATTTTGGGCAGCAGTAAGTTCAATAAGTGTTCTGAGGCAAATACTTTTTCCTTGCAGGTTATCTGTTTCATCAACAATTTCCATGGATTCCATTATGTAGCTTTCTGCCTGGGTAAAATTTCCTTTAAATTTTTCAACTCTTCCCAATACTGCTAAGGCACCGCTGTATGCTGCCATATTCCCTATTTCCAGGTTTGTTTTTAATGCTTCTCTGGCATATTTTTCTGCTTGATTCAACTCCAATGCCATCAAGGAATTTTCTCCTAAATGATAATAAATCCATCCCATCATATAAAGATTGTTTTCTTGTATGAAAGAATGTAATGCTTTTTCAAAATATTTATTTGCTTTTGCCAGTTTGTAGTTATACATATATGCTTTTGCCAAGCCTGCTAAAAAATATGGCTCATCCGGACAAAGAGCAATGGCTTTCTCACCACATGTAATGGCTTTTTCTACTGAACCCATATCGGAGTGTAGCTGACTTAATTGAAAATAAACTGTAGCGAGCCTGTCTTTTTCATTTAAATATTCAAAAATTGCTAATGCTTTTAGGTAATAGGATAAGGCCGTTTCATACCATTGTTTTATCAGGTAAGAGTTGGCTGTGCTAAAGTATAATCGTCCAATCCATAGTTCGTTTTTTTCTTTTTTTGCCAATTCAAGCGCAGGAAGATTGATAGCTATCGCCGAATCGGATTCCCCTAATCTGTTAAGTACTAATGTTATACCTATTGTATAGTAGTAACGACCTTGATTCCAATCCAAAAACTCGCACAAATCGCCCATTTTTCGGTAATATTCTGCTGCTTTTTCAAAGTCGGAATCTTCATACATTTCTCCAATTTTATAATAGAGCATGGCAAGGTTGCTGTCCGGCTCTGCAACTGTAACGGCTTGCATCAAACTGTCTAAATACTGATTGCAGGTGGACGCCCAAACCGAATCTATTAAAAAAACGCTTTCAACCGGGTTATCAATAATGGTCTTGGTATCATGATTGTTACATCCTGAAAACAAGACAACAAGTAAAAACAATTTTAAAATTGATATGTTTTTCATTTTTTTTATGTAAGGTTTAATAATTCTGAACAATACTATATTTTTGTTTTTTTCTATGATATTTTTTTATTATTATATGACATTAATTAATAAGTATTTATCTCTTACCATTTTCCACTTTTGGTTTTCATTCTCAATTATCCATTCTGATAATTCCTTTTTTTGTGGCAAATTGAACCATCTCTACAGTGCTGTTGATTCCAAGTTTACGGAAAATGTTGGTTTTGTGGTTTTCTACGGTACGTGTACTGAGTCCGATTTTGTCGGCTATTTGTTTGCTTAGCAGTCCGTCGCGACAGAGTTCGATTATCTTTTTTTCCTGATCGGAAAATTCCGGTGTTACTTCGGTTGTTTCTTTTTTTGCTACATAAATACGGTATATGATTTCGGATATGTCTTTTCCGAAATATTCAAATCCGCTCATGATGGAACGGATGGCATCGGCGAGTACATCTACTCCACCCATTCGCTTGGATATGAAACCGTCAACACCGATGGCGAGCATGGCATGTGTTACTTCTGCAGTATTTTCCGACGATATGACAAGTATTTTTATATCGGGTTTTTCTTTTTTGAGGCGCTTGGCAATGTCAATGCCGTTCATATCGGGCAACATGATGTCTAACAGTACAATATCGGCTGTTGTGGTCTCAATCAGACGGAAAAATTCTTCTCCTGTTTCGGCTTCTCCTGCTATGTTTATATCAGGATGGCGGCTGGTCATTGCCATCTTTATTCCTAAACGAAATAATTCATGATCATCTACTAAAATAGCGGTTATCATATTTATGAATGAATTAAAGGTGCAAAAATACAAAAATAATTAGATAAATATAGGACGGTAATATCATTTTTAAATAAAAATTATGAAAACCAACACACTAAGTCCGGTGCAAAAGTTTTAATATGTGGTAAAAGATAGGAACTTTCTAAATAGTCGTTCCTTAAAAAGATATAAACATTTGATTGCTAATAATACAAAAGTGAATTATATTTCATTCCAGAACGGGTCAAAAAAAATATATTTGTACTCACAGGTAAACATTACGATACCTTTATTTCTTTCTTTGGCGGTCGGTTCCGTAGGTGATGGCGTAGGAATAAGCGCCTTCGGTGATGGTTGAGGTTTTGTGGAAGGCGTTGTATTCCACCTCTTGATGTCCGCTGTTGAGCAGGGCGGCGCTTGGGGAGTATATTCTGTCCACAGCGTGTGCGGGGTAGAGTTGATAGTCGTAAACTCCGGCATCGGATTTTGAGGGCAATGTTGCTGTTGATGTTATGTAAAGCGGTAATCATATCTCTAAAATATTTAATCTATTTACATGTAACCGAATCCAAACTATAAGTTTCTATCATATAATTACGATAGATTTTGTGGTCGCGTTTGGTAGAGAATACATTCCCTGAACAATGCTTGTAGGTGTCAATCACCATTCCTCCTTTCCAACAATCACATTCTTCGCATAGTTTGCCACATCTTGTAAGTAGCATTATGCTGAAAATCGCTAATAATAATAAAGTGAGTTTTTTCATATTTTTATTCTTTAAATTACTTATTCATCTTCAAAATCTTCCGGATTTACAATCAGATAACTTTTCGCTTCAAGTCGAGATATGTGATCATATTGCCAAATTCGATAATCCAATGGGTCCCATTTAAAAATCACATTTCCCTTTTTTATTTTGAGTTCTTTTATAAACGATGTGATTTCATCTTTATAAACATCGTTAATAGTTTTCCCTGTATAAATTAACTCTTCCATATCTGGAGCAACTTCTATGGATAAGAATTTATTGTCTAAGTCCAAAATATCCACAACAATAATTTCCTCACAATTATTCTTTATATAGTATTCGTGAATTGCTTTTTTCTCGCAAGAAATAAAAACGAAAGCAATTAATATTGTAACAAAAAATTGATTTTTCATAAAAATATAATAAAAAATTATCTATTCCACATCCAAATATAAGGCCATGTATATGGAAATGTAATAAATTCCCACCATTTATTATTCATCTTCAAAATCTTCCGGATATACTGTTAAATAACTTTCCGTATGACGTTTAGATTTTTTCTTAGAATCCCATCTCGAATAATCTAAATAATCAATATTTGATATTACATCGCATTTTTTAATAATAATAGAATCGAAGTAATAATTTATATAATCAAAAGAAGATATCGTTGATTCGTTTCCAACAAGTTTATTGTTATTAGGTTCTATAACAAAATTTGTTATTAATGGTTTACCTGATGCTGGATTTGCACGACCTTCTCTGTAATATATGTTAACCTCAATATCATCTTTACAACTGTTTTTTATGTAGAAATCATGATAATTAGTGGGATCGCAGCTGCAAATTGTAATCAATATTATTGATAAAATTATTTTTGATTTTCTCATTTCTTTTTAGATTTAATTTAATAATTAATAATTCCACAACCACATAAAAGGCCAAGAAGAAGGAAAAGACATAAATTCCCACCACTTGTATGTGTTTTTTGTATTTATAGAGAATTTACCGGTAGTCGGTTGATTAATACCTAAATTCCAAAAACCTCTTCTGTTTGCATCTTGTTCCGTTAATCCATCATTATCATAAATACTTGCAATGCCATATTTAAGTAGATATAAAGGGCCTGTTATTCTACTTTGATACGAATGTCCGAATTCATGCGCAAATAAATCAAGACCATCCTGTCCTTGACTGTCATCATTTGGACTTAATGCTATTCCATCACCCAAAATAAAATGACCTAAAGAAACTGCACCACCAAGTGCATCGTCTTTTGTCCGTATTACCATTCTGCCCTGATAATATCCGACATCATCAATTTTTCCTGTCAAATTCATGTAATGTCCTACGGTTTGTCCGATATTGTCTTGCAACATTTCGCCACCTGTAAGACCGTGTATGACTTGCATGGGCCATTCAAAACCACATGCCGAGTTGTCGTATCTGAAAGTGTTTACGAGGGAATTAATAGGTTGAAAATTCATCATAGCCCAATTTTTAATACGTTCATCCATTTGATTGGGCTTGAACCAACCCGCTGTCCAAATGGAGATAAAATCAACAGCAGACATCGTAGCAGATGCTGATGTAGCAGTAATGGTTGCAAAAGAATAAATATTTGTAAATGTGGCAGCAATAGCCATAGAATGTAATCCTCCGGTTACTGGGTCAGATATAACTCCAAGCCCCAATAACCCCCACTGCCACCATTTTAGTTTTTCCCCCGTCGGATCCGTATATTTGAGCGGATTGTTCAAGGCGTAAGTGTAGCGATTGAATGACTGCGTTCCGCCGCCTTGTATATACGGGTCGGGAGACAAGAACCTCCCAATAATCGGGTCGTACATTCTTCCGTTCATGTTGATGAGGTCGAATTGGGGCAGGTGTTCGTGTCCGGTGAAGCCGCGGTCGAGTAATGTCCAAGAAGGAATGTTGCTGTAACTCCAGTTATCGGGATGTCGCGGACGACCCCAGGCGTCGAAGGAGCGGCGCTCAAGTACTGTTCCTGCGGAGTTGGTGATGTGGGTGATGCTGCCGAGATGGTCTTTGTAGAGGTAGTACATTTGTCCGGCGTTGTTGCCCTCTTTGATGAAGGCGGCTAAGGCGCCGTAGGGCGTGCTGATGTAGTTTATTTCGCGGGTGGCGGAGGAGGTAACCTCTTTTTCGTAGTTTGCGGCGAAGTATTTGGTCTTTTCCAAGAAAAAGTGTCCGTAGTAGAAACGGGTGCGCATGCGTTGCTGGTCAACGCCGTAGTCTATCACCAAACGCTGACTTTGGTTGTTATAGACGGTGGTGGCTTTGTGGAAGGCATTGTATTCCACCTCTTGGTGTCCGCTGTTGAGCAGGGCGGCGCTTGGGGAGTATATTCTGTCCACAGCGTGTGCGGGGTAGAGTTGATAGTCGTAAACTCCGGCATCGGATTTTGAGGCGA
>Ga0209628_10001560_pt1 | contig 14968 bp, 14 predicted proteins | sample TergutCu122P4_FD_187285 | JGI IMG/M metagenome (GOLD analysis project Ga0209628, IMG submission 187285) | Cubitermes ugandensis P4 segment gut microbial communities from Kakamega Forest, Kenya - Cu122 P4 (SPAdes) (version 2) | ecosystem: Host-associated > Arthropoda: Insects > Digestive system...
CCTACGTCAGATTACACCAATTAGGCTACCGGCGAATGCCCGAAAAGATGTATATGGAATGGATCAACTCCTTGAAAAACGAGCCAAATAAATATATCAACAGCAGCATTGACCCATCTTTGAAAAAATAGAATCGGCAATCACCATTTTTTTTACATATTTGAATGGATAATGAAAAATCTCATTTATATTTGTATTTTCGTTTTTAGTAATAATTTTAAAAGAACATGAAAAAGTATTTTGCAGAATTAATCGGGACATTCGTCCTTGTGTTGGGCGGTTGCGGAACTGCCATTTTTGCGGGAGGCTCGGTGGGCTTTCTGGGTGTTGCGTTGGCTTTCGGGTTGACAGTTGTGGCTATGGCTTACGGAATCGGCGGCATTTCGGGTGCGCATCTTAATCCTGCCGTGTCGGTGGGCGTTTTTTGTGCAGGCAGAATGAACGCCAAAGATTTCCTGTGGTATGTGGTATTTCAAATCATCGGCGGTATTTTGGCAGCTGCGCTTTTGGCGTTTATCGTTGCCCAAATTGGTGAGGTGCGTGGAACTTTTGCGGCTAACGGCTTCGGGGCTGAATTTTTCGGTGATGCTGCAAACTACAAACATCTAACTTGCTGGTGCGGCGCATTTACTATTGAAATGGTTTTAACATTCGTTTTCCTGATGGTGATTTTGGGCGTAACCGACAAAGGTGCAAACAATGCGTTTGCAGGTTTAGCAATCGGTTTGACCTTGACATTGATACACCTCATCAGCATTCCGTTGACCAATACCTCGGTCAATCCGGCGCGGTCGATCAGTCAGGCAATTTTCTCGGAAAATCCGTTGGCATTGCCGCAACTTTGGGTATTTATTGTCGCTCCGATAGTGGGTGCAGCGTTGGCGGCATTTGCATGGAAGGCAATCAGTTCGAAAAAATAACCCCCCCCAAAAAAAAGGGGCTGCCTTACAATTCCGTGAGGCAGCCCCTTTTTATGTTTATTTGTTCGTGCTTTATTCTGCAGCAGGAGTCTCTTCTTCCTCAACAGCAGGAACTTCTTCTGCCGGAGTTTCTTCAATAGGTGCTTCTTCTGCTTCAGGAGCCTCTGCAACTGGAGTTTCTTCCACTACCGGTGCTTCTTCTACTGCCGGCAAATCAGCAACTTCTTCGGCAACTGCCTCTGTGGTTTCTTTTGCTTTTGCTGCGCTTGCTTTCGCTTTTTTATCTGCTAACGCTTCGGCTTTCGCTTTATTTACGGCTTTTTCAGCTTCTAAAGCAGCTTTGTCGGTTGCCCGTTTTGTTTCACCCAACTTGCTGACTTTCGCTTTTTCAGCCGCCTGTTTAGATTCTTTCCAAGCCTCGAATTTCTTTTCAGCCTCAGCTTCAGAGAAAGCGCCTTTAGTAACACCACCCAATAAATGTTTTTTCAACAGTACTCCTTCATCGGAAAGGATGTTCCGAACCGTATCCGTAGGTTGAGCACCTACGTTTACCCAATACAAAGCCCTATCGAATTTCAAATCTATCGTAGCAGGATTCGTATTGGGATTATACAACCCAATCCTTTCAATAAATTTTCCATCTCGTGGAGCTCTGCTATCTGCGATCACGATGTGGTAAAACGCGTACCCTTTGCGACCGTGTCTTTGCAATCTGATTTTAGTTGCCATTTTTTGAAATAATTTTATTAAATTAGAAATTTGTATTAGCGGCTGCAAAGGTACGCCAAAGTTTTTAATTACACAACACCTTGAGCCATCATAGCGCGTGCCACTTTCATAAATCCGGCAATGTTCGCACCTTTTACATAATTGATATATCCGTTCTTTTGTTTGCCGTAAACAACGCATTGCTTGTGAATGGCGTTCATGATTTGGTGCAATTTACTGTCCACTTCTTCGGTTGTCCATTGCAAGTGCATGGCATTTTGTGTCATTTCCAATCCGGAAGTGGCTACGCCACCGGCATTAACCGCTTTGCCGGGGCCAAACATAATACCTTTTTCGATAAATAAATCAACCGCTTCGTTTGTACACCCCATGTTGGAGATTTCGGCTACGCAAGTTACATTGTTGGCAATCAACATTTGTGCATCATTTTTGTCCAATTCGTTTTGGATTGCGCAGGGAAGCGCAATATCCACTTTTTGTTGCCAGGGACGTTTGCCGGGGGAAAACTCCACACCGTATTTTTCGGCATAGGGCGCTACAATATCATTACCCGATTCTCGCAATTCGAGCATATAGTTGATTTTATCGCCCGAAATACCAGCCGGATCATACACATAGCCGTCAGGACCGGAAATGGTTACCACTTTGCCGCCCAATTCGGTCGCTTTCAAAGCGGCTCCCCAAGCCACATTTCCAAAACCGGAAATGGCAATGGTTTTTCCTTTTATATCTAAGCCTTTTTCTTTCAACATATTCACTACAAAGTAAATCCCGCCGAAACCGGTGGCTTCGGGACGAATGAGAGAGCCTCCGTAATCCAATCCTTTGCCGGTAAATGTACCTGTGTTTTCGAGTGCCAATTTCCTGTACATACCATACATATAACCGACTTCACGTGCTCCTACGCCAATATCGCCGGCAGGAACATCGGTATCGGGTCCGATATGACGCCACAATTCAAGCATAAATGCCTGACAAAAACGCATTACTTCAGCATTCGATTTGCCTCGAATACTAAAATCGGAACCGCCTTTGCCTCCTCCCATCGGAAGGGTGGTCAGCGCATTCTTGAACGTTTGTTCAAACCCCAAAAATTTCAAGGAAGACAAGTTGACCGAAGCATGGAAACGGATACCGCCTTTATACGGACCGATGGCGTTATTGAATTGTACGCGATAACCCAAATTTACCTGTACTTTCCCGTTATCGTCCACCCAAGGGACTTTGAAGGTAAAAATGCGATCAGGTTCAACCAATCGTTCGATAATCGACGCTTTTTCAAATTCGGGATGTTCGTTATACACCTCTTCGATGGAATGAAGCACTTCGCGCACGGCTTGCAGATACTCGTGTTCGCCCGGATGCTTTGCTTCAAGCGACTGTAGAATCAGTTCTGTTTTCATATAATAATTTGTTTTTTAAAGGTCATACAATTAAACCTAAACAAACAATAGGAATGATGACAAATTGTAAAATATCTACAGAATTAATACTTGATTTTCAATTGTTTCAATGTATTTATCGCTTTCTGGTTTGCAGGGTCGATTCCCAACATTTTCTTGTAGTACTCACCAGCGTTGACTTTATCATCCCGCAAGAGATAGTAAGAAGCGAAATAATCGTAAACGTCAATAATATTATTGTTGCGTTTACCGTCAGCATTATTTTCGAGCATTACCTTCAAGGCTTCCTCAAAATACGGGATTGCAACTCCTTTAAATGGTGAATTTTTAGTGTCTCTTTCCTTAACGTCCACTAAAAAATTGAGATTTGCCCGCTGTAAATAGCCTAAATGGAGTTGAGGATTTAGTTCAATAACTTTACCAAATGCTTTATTCCCTTTTTCAATATAAGAGTGGAAAAGAGCATCGTCGGCAACTTTTTGTTCAGGGGTGAGGATTTTTCCCAAATAAGCCTCATCGGTATATGCGCTGGCAGCCGTATAAAGTGCAGCCCCGTAATTGTAATAATCGATTAACGAAGCATTTTCCGTCAATCCAAAATATTTTTCATACGCTTCAAATGCTTTCGGATAATTCTCAAGCCCTTCGTAAACACTTGCCAACTCTTTGTGAATTTCCACTTTCGAAGGATCCAACGCAATTGCTTTTTGCAAAACGGGAATAGCAAGTTCAGGCTGTTTGTCTTTGACTAATGCCTGACCATAGGTAATATAATCCAAAAAGATATGCCGGTCTTCCGAGACATTTTTTAGAAACGCACCCAATTCTTCAACAGCCAAAGCCGTATTTCCTAATTTGGAATGATTATAGGCCCGTATGCGATGTGCAACCTGATTCGCTGGATCTTGATTCAACACAAAATTAATTTCCTGTAGCGATTTTTCGTATTGATTCGTGAAATATAATATATAAGCATAGCGTTCATGTTGCAACAGGGGCACTCCTTGTATGGAAATAAACTTTTCATAAGCATCTAATGCTTGACGATACATTCCAATATTGTAATTAATGTCTCCGATAAGTGCATAAGCGGGGATATAATCCGGATCGATGGTTATCAATTGCTTCAAAAAATCTAATGCCGTCTGTGGACTTGCGTTCTCATAAACTCTTGCCAATCTCAAGCGAGCCTCTTTGTCGTTCGGATTGAAGTGAATAGCTTGCTCGTACCAACTATACGCCTGCTCTCGTTTCCCTTGTTTTAGAGCCATATTCCCTCGAACCATAAAGGTTCCGGAATAGTTTTTGCTGATTTTGTTCGCTTTCGACAATGCATCTTCGGCTTGTGGAAATTTACCGGCATCGACATAAACTTCTGCTATCGCCGTTTGCACCGAAGGGTCTTTTTTCGCTAATCCGGCAGCCGTTTTAAAAGAAGCATCCGCCGCTTTCATGTCACCTCTCCCCAATGCTAATTTTCCAATTCCTACATAACCGAAAGGATAGTTTGAATCGGTTGCTATGGATTTATTGTAATAATAAGCCGCAGAATCTATTTGTTGAAGCGCAAAATAAGTTCGCCCTAAGTAGTAAAAATTCTCGGCTTGTTCCTCTGCGGATTGATTTTTTTGTTGAAGAAAAAAAATCTTGGCAGCGTCATACAATTCTGCTCGATACAGATCGATTCCTCTTTCGTTGTTTCCGGCCACCGCTCCCGCAATCGTAAACCAAACGATCACGGTTAGACTGAATAATTTTCTGGTATTCATTGTTTGTTTATTTTTATGTTGTTTATTATCTTGGATATTCATCTGTAATCTGAACTTGTTTATTATGCGGGTCGGTAATGGGCAATAATCCGGATTTATACAAAATCATTTGTCCGACTTCGTGCGCTAAAAAAATGCTGAATCCGGAAGCCAATCCCATTTTGGGGTCGGATAGTAATACATAAACCGGTCGCCACAACGGGTAGTTTTCCGAATGGATATCGCCGGCATAAGGCAAATAACTGTTTTCGAGTGTAGCAGAATCTTCATTACTGATTCGTATCAACCGTATTTTCTTTTTGTAATCGTCCGGTGCATTATCCAATGCGTTGACACCAAATATACCAATGGCATTCGACATCTGCATCACTTTTTCTACGACCTCTAAACTATTATCTAACGCATAAATGTTGGGAGTGAGAGGATCTTTTTGTGTGATTGAATCCACAATATACCGTACAATAGCGGATGTTTGATGATCGACTATTGTACGGATGGTTCCGACAGAGGAAGCCGGATTGATTTGCGACCACTCGGTAATTTCGCCGGTTAAGATTTTTTTCAAATTAGGCATCGACAAAAGAGAGTCTTTATTAGCTTTGTTCATAATCAAAGCAATTGCATCAAACCCAATCAGGTTTTTTCGGACTTTTAGTGATAATTGGTTGATGTCGGCATACTCTCTTGAAGTCAAATCGCGTGTTGTTAAGGCAAAACGAACCGAATCTGTTATCAATAAACGGACGACCTCGGTTTCGTTTGCATAAACAGGAAAAATGAAAGCACCGGGAGTACGAGCTTCAAACACCGCAATAGCAGCATCCATAAAAGGTTTGAAATTTTCGTCACAGGCAATCTGCACCAATCCCGAACTCAAGGTGTCGTCCCACGGGTCTTTCTGTTTTTTTTTGCAGGAAGCAAAAACAACCAAGATTGTTAATATACCTAAAACTATTTTTCTCATACTTCAGCACATCGTCATTGCAAGCGGAGCGAAGCAAACCAGCGGAAATACCCGTATCCGGATTGTTTCGGGCTTCGCCATTACAACGACGAGTCAAAATAACTTTCGTATTACTCTATAAATTCGAAATACTCCGTAAACTCCCAATATAACTCCCAATACTACTCGTATCCCTTCGAATTGTGTTGAAATTTGAAAGGGAAATAACGATGGGAAAAGGAAAACAACAGCAAAGATTAAATAAAAGACGGCCATAACGGCTTCAAAAGCGAGTAAAGCCAACTCCCGACCTTCCCATTTATTTGTTTTTTTGTCATCCATACTTTTCTGTTATCAAATCCTATCTTTGTATTCTAAAATGAATCGGCAAAGTATAATACACCGCTACGGCACGATCTCCGTGAAATCCCGGATTCCATTTTGGCATTTTATTCACTACTCTTACCGCTTCTTTGTCGCAACTTGGATATAATTTTTGCAATACCTCCACATTACCAATCGTACCGTCTTTTTGAACCACGAACCGCAGGGTAACTTTGCCCTCAATTCCTGCTTCAAGAGCATCAACCGGATACCGAAGATTATTGCCCAACCATCTCATTAAATCGCCCTTGAACTCCGGCCAAACCTCTGCAGTAATTCTCGGAGTATCCGGGTCTGTTGCTGATCCTGTTCCGGTGTTGGATGCCGGATCATCCGGATGCCGCCCTACAGTTCCGCCCTCATTATTGGTTGTCCTACCAATAGCGGCGTTACTATCGGTGTATTCATTTTGCGTCAACATCAAATCTTCCGGGCGCACCTCTGTGTTAACCACAATAATCGGCTCGGTAAATCCTATCGTCCGTTGAATAAGAGTCGGTGTCGCAGGGATTTGCACTTCCACTGCCCTTGCCGGCATTTGCTCCGGTAAAATCGGGGTATCTATAAATTCGATGAACCCTTGTTGAACGACAGGCATAGGCTGCCCCACCGGTTGCTTCATTAACCTTGGTAGAAATACCAAAGACAAAACCGCAACAACGATAACTATTGCTACTACCACTATCGCCAAAACATGGCGTCGCGAAGAACTTTCCCGTAACTCGTATGCTCCAAATTTTTTGTTTTTGCCTTCGAACACAAGGTCTAACCATCGTTTCGAATTTAAATCAACATTTTTTGTCATGATCTTAAATTTTTAGGGGTGATACAAACTTAAAACGTTAGTAAAACAGAACTTGTTCTTTCATAAAGTCTATAAAAAGGCTATACAAACGTTCAAACGTCAATAAAAAACGTATCAAGAAACCGGAGTTATTTCAAAAGTTTTTGAAACAACTCTAATTCCACCCGACCAAGATTTGATTACGAGAAAGATCACTTTATCAGCAGTTTCTCTAAACCACCGAGAACTTACGGAATTTTAACTCCCTTGCAGTTTAAACAGTACCGGTAAAGTATAATACACATGTACTGCCTGCCCGTTTTGTTTTCCGGGAATCCACCTTGGCATTTTTTTGACCACGCGAAGCGCTTCTTTGTCGCAACTCGGATCTAAAGATCGTTGGACTTCCGCACCGCTTACCGATCCATCAGGACCGACAACAAAACGGACAATTACACGACCTTGAATGCCCTGTTCGGCAGCAATTACCGGATATGATAAATTGTCGCTCAACCATTGCATCATGGCTTTATCGCCACCCGGAAAAGACGGCATTATTTCCACATGTGAGAAGATTTGCTGTCTTTCTTCGACCACTACTTTATGGTCTTGAAGGTCGGCAATATCTATACCGCCATCTTTTACTCCTTCCACCGTTTTTACCGAAATATCTGCTTTGTTTTCGGTTAAATCTTGCTGAGAAATCAACTCATTGGTTACTTCATCATCCTTTTTGATAACAGGAGGAGTAAACTGAACTGTCTCTTTCAACAGCGGGGGAGGGGGCACATTTTCGATTTGCTTGATTTGATCTTCTTCCGGAACCTCGGTGCTGATATCCACCAATGTTACATCTTCTTTCTGACCAACATCAGGTGCCGCAGGTATTACCGAACTGATGAATCTCGGAAGAAACAGCAATGCCAAACCGGCAATGGTAACAATCAGCAACGATTTCAAATGGCGTCTGCCGGATTCTTCCCGCAATACATAAGCGCCATACTCTTTGTTTCTATCAACGAAAATAAGTTCTAACCATCGTTGAGAAGTTAAATTGAAGCCTTTTGTCATATCCTTTATCTATTATTTATACCTTGTTTGAGTTGCTCTTCCGAAAGATATTTCGGATCTCCGGTTTTCTTATACAACAAGTACCGGTCGCCATCTTGTAAATCAATTATCGCGTAAGCGCCAATGTTGGTAACCAACATTTCGTCCAACACGTCCACCATGTTTTTATAGGTTGCAAAATCCGTCGGCTTGATGATTACCGTGGGAACCGTAATGCGCGGATCTTCTTTGGCTGCATCCTGTATTTCCTTGGATTTTTGCTTAAAAACAGAATCCGGGATCTGTTGATTTTGCAATTGCAGTTTCAATTCCTGAATCTGTTCGTAAGTACCTGCATTCCTCCCTATTAAATAAGAGCGAATGCCGCTATCATCATAAGACGAAACTTTCAAAAAATCGGGATCGTCGTAATGACTGATGTTTGCCTTTTTGTCTTCGGGCATACCTTCGTAATAGAAGATTTGATTATCGCCTCCTAAAAGAATAGTAATTGCCCCCGATTCTTTGACCTGCTGCTTTTCCTCTTCTTTAACCTGGTCTTTCGTAGGCATATTGAGGTTCATCGTCTGCGGCTTCAAAAGCGTAGTAGCAAACATAAAAAACGTAATCAAGAGCATATTCATATCCACCATCGGGGTGAAGTCAACACGCAAAAGTTGTTTTTTCTGTTTGTTTTTTTTGCCTTCCGAGCCGCTATTGTTTGCTTGTATTTCTGCCATTTGTCATTTTTACTTTAGTCAGATTAAACATCACACTTCACTCACTGGAAGCCGTTCTTAAATTTGTAATCAAAAGGTAACGGTTTTTACGCATGGTTCTCAAATCATCCATTACCTTTTTCACCACCGGATAACCGGTTTCTTTATCCGCTTTGATAGCAATTTGCAACTCAGGCATATCCGGATTTTCTTTGCGGGCTTCATCCCTGATTTGCGTTGCACGGCTTACCCAGCGCATAAATTCATTGTCTCTGGAGACGATGCCGCCCAAAGCATCCCTTACCTCCACACTGTCGGTCGGAATCCCTACCCACGGACTGAAAGCATCTCTCATGTGGACATCCTGCCGATCGACAGGCATATCTAAGAAATCCTTCATCAGGTTCATGGGGACTCCAAACGATTTCAATCTTTTGAAACTTTCTTCCTGTTTAGGAGTAAACGTATAACCGTAATCTTCTCCCACAGCTCTCAAGGTTGCTACTACCTGTTCTTGTTGGTAATCCAAACTCAGAAAGATTTTACCCTGCTGATCGACCAAGATAGTCATTATATTGGATTCCGGTATCTTGATTTCGGAAACCGAGGCAGGGGTATTCACCTGTATCGGCTCTTTTGCAACAAAGGTAGATGTCAGCATGAAGAAAGTAAGCAAAAGAACGGTTACATCACTCATCGCCGTCATGTCGATGAATGTACTCTGTTTCTTTACTTTTACTTTTCCCATAATTCAATCCTCAATTATAATTATGAACGATGAATTATGAATTATGAGTTTCTGCGTAAGTTTGAGTCAATGCGAAACCCATTTCATCAATAGCATACGTCATATTATCAATTTTTCCACTAAAATAAGAGTAGCTGATAATAGCCAACGCACCGGTTGCTATACCGGCAGCCGTATTAACAAGCGCTTCCGAGATACCTACCGAAAGGGCAACCGAGTCAACAGCACCTGCATTACCCAAAGCGGCAAACGATTTGATCATCCCCAATACCGTTCCGAACAACCCCATCAAAGTACCCAAAGTAGAGATGGTAGCAATAATCGGGAGGTTTTGTTGCATCGAGGGCAATTCCAAAGCCGTAGCCTCTTCGATTTCAGCCTTGATTTCTTCTATTTTTTGTTCTTTAGGAATGGACATCGTTTCCATTTCTTTGTATTTTTTCAGACCGGCATCCACAATAGCGGCGACAGAACCTTTTTGTTTAGCACAAAGCGCTTCGGCAGTAGCGAGATTGCCTTTTCTTAATTCGGCTTTTACGTTGTAAACAAAATCAATCAGATTGCCTTTTCCTTCGGCTTTCGAAAGAGCAAAAATACGTTCAACGCTGAGGATGACAACAGTTAATAAAAGGGTCAAAATGATAGGAACAACGAAACCTCCTCTAAACATAGTGCCCAACAAGTTGTGCGGATGAAGTTTATCTCCGCCTTCGATGAGCCAAACAAACGAACCGGAGGTGGCACCGGTAAAATGACCGGCTTGTCCCAAAACTAAGAAATAAAACGACTCTGCAATAACCAAAGACGCTAAAATTACGATAAACGCAGAAATACCGCGAGATTTCTTACCTTCTTTTTTTGTTTTTTTTGTTTCCATACAAATAGAATTCTTTTTTTAAGTTAGAAAAATTAAATTATTAATATTATTTTTAATTGCTATCGCATCTAATCAACCGCAAAGATAATTAAGTTCACTACAAGATTTATCGAAAAAAGAAACGAATCACACGGTTTTTACAATATATTAACACTGCATAATGTGTTTTTTCTTCTTTTTAGTATTTGTAAATTTTTCGCCAAAGGTATAATATTTTTCTTATATACCAAAACTCAAAGTACCAATCCATTCGTACAAGCCGCTCAGAATACCTACAACAAAGATACCGGCAACACAAATAAATAAACTTACGCGATTATACGGGTCAACTCGGAATTTAGACACCGCATCTTCTTCTTTTTCGTGAATGAACATTGCCTTAACAATCAGCAAGTAATAATACAGGGATACGACCGTGTTTAGCAAAGCGATGAATACCAATATGTAATTTCCTTCGGAATATGCTGCTGCAAAAATCAGGAACTTACTGAAAAATCCGGCAAACGGAGGAATACCTCCCAACGAAAATACAGCCAGCATCATCACGAGTGCCAATACCGGATTGGATTTGTACAAGCCGTTGAAAGCCGCTATGCGGGTATCGCCTTTGGCCTGATGTTCTACCGCTGCAATAACACCGAAAACAGCCAGATTGGAAAAGAGGTACACCAGCACAAAATAAACGGTAGCTGTCATTCCTTGCGTCGTTCCGGCGATAATCCCCAATAAGATATATCCCGCCTGCGAAATCGACGAGAAAGCAAAGAATCGTTTTATATCGGTTTGGCGAATAGCAAACAAGTTTCCCAAGGTGATGGTAATGACCGCCAGCCACCATAAGATATGATGCCAGACAAGTTCTACCGACCCAAACACTTTGTAAAGGGCGAAAATCAGGGCGAAGGCAGCTGCTCCCTTAGAAACTACCGAAAGATAAGCGGTTACGGGAGTTGGTGCGCCTTCATATACATCGGCCGCCCACAAATGGAAAGGCACTAACGACAATTTGAACCCCAATCCGCCGAAGAAAAATACAAATCCTAAGATTACCAAGGGCGAAGTCATCACCCCAACGCTCATATCTGAAAAATAAAGTGTACCCAGACCACCGTATAAGAATGATAATCCGAACAGCATGATTCCCGACGACAATGCGGCGATCAATATGAATTTCACACCGGCTTCTGCCGATTTTTCGTTGTATTTATTGAAAGCGGCTAAGCAGGCCAATGGCAACGAAGCGGTTTCCATCCCGATATACAGCATCATGAAATTACCGGCGGAAACCATCAGGTACATACCCAGTAAAGTAACTAAAGTAATTAAATAAAATTCACCCTGTTTATGCACGGTTCCCTCCGATGATAACCACTTGTGTGATTGCAGAAAAACAATTAGTGTTGCTACATTTAGAATGTTTTTCATCAGAATAGTCATTGATGAAGAAATGTACAAGCCGCCAAAAGCCTCGCCCGTCGGAATGGACGGACAGACTCCATAAGCAGTCAGTACGGTAAACAAAGACACTGCAACAACTTGGAAATACTTTTTGCCTTTCTCGGAACAGAACGTATCGCACAGAAATAAGAATACAAACAGGACGACCAATCCTATTTCCTGACCCATGTATAAAAAATCACTGAAATCCATAATTTTAGAAGTTTAATTTTGTAATAATGGGATGTAAACTGTCGCTAATCATGTCGGAAAGGCCAAAAGGAAACATGCCGATAAATGCAATACCGAGAATTAGCACTACGGTAGATACTTTTTCGTACCAGGCAGCATCCGGCAAGCCGATATGATGTTTGTCTTGAACCGGTCCGTACAGAATTTTACCAACTGTGCGCAAGATGTAAACGGCTGTAATTACAATCGAGCAACAAGCCACGATGGTAAACACGCGCCGGAACAAATCGGCATGTTGGAACGAACCGACAAAAATAGTCATTTCCGCCACAAATCCACTCAATCCGGGTAATCCTAACGAAGCCAAACCGGCGATCACATAACACACCGAAGCAAAAGGCATCACTTTCATCAAGCCCCCCATCTCGCGGATGTCGCGCGTATGTGTTCGTGTGTAGATTACTCCGATAAGGGCAAAAAACAAGGCTGTCATCAAACCGTGCGAAAGCATTTGCAGCACCGCGCCGGTCATAGCTGCTTGCTTCATCATCAAGAGGGCGAACAGCACCAAACCACAATGGCTCACCGACGAATAAGCATTAATGTATTTCAGGTCGGTTTGCACTACCGCACTGAATGCGCCGTATATCACACTGATACCGGTCAAAATAATAAAAATCCATCCTAATTCGTTGGCGGCTTCGGGCATCAGATACATGGCTACACGAAAACATCCGTATCCTCCCAGTTTCATCAAAACGCCGGCGTGAAGCATCGAAACGGCAGTCGGAGCCGCAGCATGACCATCGGGCGACCAGGTATGGAACGGAAACAGTGCGCCCAAAACGCCAAATCCCAAGAAAGTAGCAGGAAACAGCCAGCGTTGATATTCAATCGGAATCGTCAATCCGGCGATTTCTAACAAATTCATAGTGGTATGTCCCGAAGCGTAATAGATGCCAATAATACCAATCATTAAAAAAGCGGAACCGCCCATCAACATCAAGGTTAGTTTCATGGCAGAATATTCTTTCCTGCCGCTTCCCCACAAGCCAATCAGTAAATACATCGGAATCAAAGCGACTTCGTAGAACATAAACATGGTAAACAAGTCGATGGAAATAAAAAAACCGAATACGCCGACCGACAGAAGACAATACCATAAGAAATATTCTTTTGCCATATTCATATTCCACGACGAAAAAACGCCGGTAAATACGATAATGGAAGAGAGACACAACATCGCCACCGAAATTCCGTCAACTCCTACCGAATAGCAGATATTCAATGGTTTATACCAGGGGATGCTGGATACAAACAACATTTCGGCATCGGAAACGGCTCGTTCCTGAAAAAACATCACGGTCAGTATCGCTGCCAATATTACCAGGATAGAGGCTCCGGCAACCATCACCGTGCGAATGGATTTCATGTCTTTGCACAGAAACAAAGCCAACATCATCAAGACCGGAACGACTACAAATAAAGATAGTATATTCATTATGATAATAATTTATTTTTTAAAGGTTGTGTGGAACTCGCATGATTTTTTTTATCGTATTTCTTTCCCAAAAAACGCCATCTACAAATCCCTGTATGATATTGTTATTCTCTGCTGATTTCAAACGTTTTTCAGTCCAGCAGCAATATTCTTCATTCATCTCAATGCCGCAATACTTTCGTCCAAGTTTCTTTGCGACTACCGAAGTTGTTCCCGATCCGAGGAAGGGATCAAACACAATCCCATCTTTCGGACAAGAGGCTAAAATCAATTTGGCAATTAATTTTTCCGGCTTTTGTGTCGGATGATCTGTGTTTTCAGGCATAGACCAATAAGGGATACTGATATCGTCCCAAAAATTAGACGGAAAGGTTAGCCTGAAATTTCCTTCGTCTGTTTCTTCCCAGTCTTTGGGTTTTCCATTTACCTTATAGGGTGCCAATACTTTTCTTTTTTGCTTCACTGATTCTACGTCAAAATAATATTCTTTTTCATTTTTTACGCCAAACCAGATATCTTCCATAGCGTTTTTCCAATTTTTCAATGCTCCTCTTCCCTTTTCTCTTTGCCAGGTAATGCGATTCAGTACTGTTAGATTCTCTTCCATCACTTGTTGTAAAGCCGAAGTGCATTTCCAATCGCCACACAGGTAAAGAGAACCGGTGGGTTTTAACAAAGACACCACTTTGGGAAACCAGGAACGAAGGTATTCCAAATATTCGCTTTTAGAAGATCCCTTAAAAGCAAAACCATTAAAATCTTTTGTTAAGTTATAAGGAGGATCAATGATAATGAGGTCTGCAAAATGCTTGGGTAAAGAATCGATAATATCGAATAAGTCGTTGTTAATCGTTTTATTGATAATATCGCTTACGCTTACACCGGACTTTCCTTTCAGGTTATATAATTTTTTAGAAAATAAACTATAATCTTCCCCTGATAAGGTAAGCGTTTGATTCCTTTCTGCCCTTACTTTTTCTACCATAATATCATTTTAAAAACAATACAAAAGCCGCAATCAAAATCGAGCCGGCTATAAATACCCAAGCATAGAATTGCACCTGACCCGATTGCAATCCTTTGATGGAAGCCGAAGATTTTTGCGTTACCCAAGCCAAACCATTCATAGCGCCATCTACAATGTGACGGTCGAACCATTTGATCGGTTCGCATATATACCGGAAAATAACGGTCTGTGTGAACCACATCCATACTTCGTCGATATAAAATTTATGTAAAGTCGCCTTGTAGAAACCACCCAACGACTGTGCAATTGCAGCCGGTTTTTTACTTTCTTTGAAGTATAATACAAATGCTACGCCAATTCCAATTACTGCCACTACAATGCTCAAGGTAGCCACTAACGGGTCGATGTGCATGGCAAAAGGCATATTGTCGCTGCTGATAAAATCGGCAAAAGGAATAATGCCTGTGAAAACGGAAAATACCGCCAAAATAATTAAAGGCAATACCATCGACCAAGGCGATTCGTGCGGGGTGTGCTTGTGGATT
>Ga0209628_10001561_pt1 | contig 14968 bp, 13 predicted proteins | sample TergutCu122P4_FD_187285 | JGI IMG/M metagenome (GOLD analysis project Ga0209628, IMG submission 187285) | Cubitermes ugandensis P4 segment gut microbial communities from Kakamega Forest, Kenya - Cu122 P4 (SPAdes) (version 2) | ecosystem: Host-associated > Arthropoda: Insects > Digestive system...
CGCGGTCGGGGTTGTTCACGTAGGGATTGCGCGCCAGAAAACCCTGAACATAAGTGCGGCACGCTTTTTCGAGGGCTGTTCTCGCCTCTTTTTTCTTCAGTACGTCTACCTTTCCGCGATTGGGTTCTTTCGCCATTTGGTGTTTGGCATGGAAGTCGTTCACCAAATCGTTTACTGACGCATCGGGTGCGCTGACTTTCCACCTTGTTGCATTACTGTTGGCGTATTCAAAGAGATTTTTCGCCCATGCGAGAAACTTTTCGTCACTTGACGGGATATAAGATTTTGTTGCCATTTTTTTACTGTTTAATTTTTATTGATGATTGATGAAATTTATTTTCAGAGATATGCCGGAAAGTTTTCGCGACATGTAAAAAAGTTTTCGCGATATGCCAAAAAGTTTTTTTGACGGGAAAAAATGTTTTCGCGACATGCCAAAAAGTTTTCGCGATATGCCGAAAAGTTTTTTTGACGGGAAAAAATGTTTTTGCGACATGCCGAAAAGTTTTCCGGACATGCAAAAAAAATACTCCGGCAGGAAAAAAACTTTTCCGCACCGGAGTTTATAATGATTATATGAACTGCTAAACTACGTAACTGCCTGATTCCTTCTCTCTCTCTCTCTCTCTCTCTCTCTCTCTCTCTGAGAGACATATCATACCTGAATCGGCACATCCTTGTGCTGCAACGGGAGCGATATTTTCGATAATCAAATTCATTACAGTTTTACGATTTTACAATTTGATTATACGGAAAGAAGATGAAAAGGTTATCTTCTTTTTTAAAACGTAATTTATAGTCATTTATAAATTATGTTCTTCCCTGTTTCAACCATTTTTTTCACATTCGTCGCAACATTCGTATTCCTTCCGTTTACAGTTTTGGATGGAAACATATCCATTGTTTTACGACTTTCCACCAGACTGTTTGATAGCTGAACTGCCGGGCTGCTGGAGATGGGTGTCAGAACAAGTTTGATATCGGGATAAACATCGGTTAACCAGCCTAATTCAGCGCCTGTTGTTTTATTATAGACAAATACACCAACATGAAGCGCAAGATTATTTACCGTGCCGATTGATCCACCAAAATCGACATTAATGGTACCGCTAAAATCTATTGTTCTGGTCGACTCATTGTATTTTAAAGGCCAATCAGTCCTGGTTATAGAATATAACCCCCCCTCATATTTCACAAGAAATTCTAAAAATGCTTCATCGGTTGCATTTTCCCACACTTTATCTTTAGCATCCAAAATGAGCTGCTCATTTCTATAATGAGCTTTTACTTTAATATTGGCATTATTGGCATAATTTGTGATTTCCCAGTATTTTTCAGCGTCGTTGGGATTGAAGTTTCCGTTCCATGATGACGGTCCCTTATTAGTCAACCAGCTGGGCGTACCCGTAGCCGCATACGTGCTTTTGGGAATTTTCAGTTCAGTTTTATCAACATATTTCACCTGCCCTGTAAATGTGATGCAAATATCATTGACTATAGCGTCAGTATCAACATTTTTGCCCGTAAAGCTGGTGGTAATAATGTAAGTACTCCCTGACAAAGATACAGTAAAAGTACCGCCTGTAATCAAAGTATACGAGTGAGTATCTCTATTATAAAGATAAGTTTGAGAAACATTTAAACCATCAAGCTTTCCCGGTAAAAAAGTTTTTACAGCACTGGTTGATGCTATGTTGTAGGTTCCCTCCTCTAAACGAAAATTAGGAAAGCTTGACGGTAATGCGCAGAAACCCTCAATCTTTAGGCCAATTTCTTTATTGGATGAATTGTACATCCATAAATCAAAATTCGCTGTAGCACTTTTATAAATATTTCCCCAATAATCACAATCAGCGGTGTTGTAGGTGATACACGCTGGCGCGTCACCATTTTGCGTCACCTTCACTTCAACAGGAATAGCTGAATTTGCCCTCACTGTAACAGTGGTTTCGCGTTTCGTTCCGCTTGTATTTGCACTGTTTGTGGTAAAACGGAGCATATTATTTCCTTGTTTTGTTACGGTTAACCATGATGCAGCAACAGGAACAAAATCCCAGGTAGGTGATTCGGTGATTACCGTCGCAGTCTGGTAACCAACTTCGTTTGCTGCAAAATTGATGGAGGACGGCTCTACTTTTAAAGAATACCTTTCCCATTCAATTTTTCCTGTAAAGGTGGTACGGGGAACCTCGGCCGCATCTCCCGAGGGGTAATCAGTGCCTGAAAGATCGGTGGTGATGGTATACGTATCATCTCCCGACAATGATACATTGAAAGTGCCACCTTTAATCAAAATCAATTTTGAAATGCTTTCGTCATAATAGATTGATGGACTTAACACAAGACCTTCAATACTGCCCGGTAAAAAGGTTGTTGCAGCGCCCGATGTTGCACAGGTATAGTTTCCTGCATCCAGTTTAAATTCTTCAAAACTTTTAGGTAATTTGCAGAAAGCCTCAATTCTTATGCTGATCAAGGGTGCATCAGAATGATACATGTAAAAATGGAATTGAGCATTACCGTTTTTAGAAAGATCACCAAAATACTTTCCTTTCGCCATATTGTAAATAATCCTGTCTTTACCCGCTTGCTTCACCTTCACTGTAACAGGATCAATCCCGTCAGCTGTAATGGTAATATTGGCTGTCCGTTCCGATGTAGCTGTATTTGCTTCTTTGGGTTTAATACTGAGCATATTACCGGGTTTTTCAATCGTCAGCCATGATGAAGCAGCATCCGGGGTATAATTCCAATTATCAACATTGGTATTGATCGAAACTTGTTTGGCGGTGGTTTCGTTTGCTGTAAAATTGATTTCGGTAGGAACAACATCCAAAAAAGGAATTTTGGCTGGTCCAAACTCAACTTCCAGCTTATTATTGCAGGAAAAACTAATTACTGCAAGTATCCATAACACGAGGTAATGGATGTTTTTTAATGTATGTTTTTTGATCAGCGATACGCGATCGTTATTGAATATCGTTTTCATGTTTTTTAATTTTTAAAATTTCCATCCTGCATATATTTGTATGACTCTGTTTGCCCATAATAAATTACCAGCCATGTCGGATAATCCGTATTGGTAGCGTGCGCCGGCAACTATTCCGAAGTTGGAATCAAACCCTGCTCCCACGGCTATTCCGGCGTCTTTACCTCCTTTCAGGCCCGAAAGTTTATAGTTTATTCCTTCTATTTCCTGTGCATTTGGTTTTACCGCCATCAGGTAAGAAAACCAGGGTCCCATTTCGACATTGAATCCCTGAAACACATAAAGTTTTACCATCAATGGAATCGTTATGTAACTGAAATGAACAGCGCTACCTTTCACTGCAAAACCCTGCCGCGAAAACAGCAGTTCGGGTTGTAAACTTAACAGGCCAGGTTTTTGCGGTTGATAACCCAAATTCAGGTTGAAGAAAACACCTGCATGGAAATCAGCCTTCATTTCAGGTTTAAATTTATAGTCGGTCATACCATTATTAATATTGGCCAGATTCAACCCTGCTTTTACGCCAAGGCTTGTTTTGAGCTGTGAGCCGGAAGGAGTGCGTTCGGGTTTCTCCGTTTGCGTCTGTTTCGGCGTCTTTGACTTTGTTTTTGTCTGCGCTGTCTCTAATACTTCAAAAGAAGTAGAAAACATGGAAACGCCGGAACTCAAAATCTCAAACTGATATATTCCTGCTTCTTCAAAAATATTACCGCTGCCTGAACCCAATTCCGGAGCATCGAAAACAATACCCTGATAAAGAATACCGCGCGTGGTTATTTCGGTCGTCCAAGTATCGCCTGAAGCTGAACGGAGAAGGTTTCCACCGGGATTTACTATTCTGAAATCCAGCCTTATCTTAACTGATTCGGGTGTCAAATGATCGCAGGTGATCTGCGGGAGAAGAAAATTCATGTTGTTATACAGGGGCTTTCCGAAATCTGAAGACGTGCCGGCATATTTGCCCCTGAACCGAACATCCGTAATCTTTAAAAGATCGTTTGGGAGAACGGGCTTTTTTACGACCTCAAAATTAGCAGTAAACATGTTCACCCCTGAGTTCCATATCTCAAAAGTATATTTTCCCGTAGCGGCAAAGGCTGTGCCATTGGCAGCGCCCCATTCCGCAACATCAAAAACATCATTTTGTTGTAGATTTCCTCGTGCCGTTATTTCTTCCGAGAAGGTATATCCTGCTTCAGAACCCGGCAGAAGCTTCCCTGCAGGATCCAGAATTTTGAAATCCAACTTTATTTTTTTACTTTCCTGCGCCAAATGATCGCAGGTGATTCGTGGACGTACAAACGTCATGTTGTTGGTCAACGCTTCGCCGTAACCTTTGGAAACGCCGTTGGCATACTTGCCTGCAAATTGAACATCAGTCACCTTAATACTCTGGGAAGAGGGTGTTTCGGATGACGTATTACCTGCCTGTTCAACGGTAACCTCATACGTTAGCGTGTTGGCGATGATGAGGATGGTTCCTCTTCTGCTGGCTGTTCCGGTGTTTTCCTGACATGTGACGGTCAATCTGTTACCGCTCCTGCGGGCAGTGCTCCACTGCGGTGATCTGTCTACCCGCCACGAGCTGGCATTGGTGTTAACAGTGACAGACTGACTGCCACCCTTATCAGTAAACCTGACCGCGCTGGGAGAAACATTCAGAACTGTGGTTTCATCAACTTTACCGCCACATGCCGCAACACCCTGTATACATCTGTTTTCCCATGTCTCCAGTTCATGACTGGCAGGTAAATCCCTGCAACTCCGTGCTAAGCGGAATCTGCTGAGCGCTTCCCAGTATTTCGGGACTGCCTCAATACATTTGCCACCCCGCTCTAATCGTTGAGCGTCACTATATATTTCCCTGCCTTCGTTTAAACCGATTTGATAACAGGTTTGCTGTGCGTATCCCTTTATGATTACAAATAAAAGGAACACGAATACGATTTTGGTTTTGAAATTAATGTGTAACATACTGTAATTTTTGATTGTTGGTTTTGTTTATATTGTTGATATTATTGAATCATTGTGTTTTATTCTTTTCGCTGTAAAACTTTTACATATTGTTCATATAATGTTTTTGCTTCTTTGTGTTCGGGGTCTATTTCCAAAGCATCCTTCAGCGCAAATAATGCCATTTCGGATCTAACAGCAAAGGCTTTTTTTGCATTTTCAATAGACAGGTTGATCATGTCATCCATTTTTTTCCGTAACAAAGCGATACGATGTTCCATATTGGGCAATTGCAGTGCATACCGGTCTGTTATATCTTTTGCTTCCCTGTATTTTTCCATCGTTTCTTTCCATGTCGACAGGTCATTCTCATTGAAAACCGCGTCGGCCTGTTCAATAATAGCAATACACTCGTGCAGTTTTGGATTGGGTTTATTGAAAAACCGGCCTGCAAATAAACCGATACACAGTCCAAGAATCAGCGCCGCCACAACAGCCAAAATTACGAAAGATTTTGTTTCCTTTTTTTGGGGAGGGGAGGGAGGGTTTTTCATCCATTTCTCTGCCTCTATGGCAATATTTTGTGCTTTCGGTCTTTTCCATGTATCTTTTTGAAGACATTCATTGATCATTTTTTTCAGTTCATTTGACCATTCACCGTTGATTCTGGGTATTTTAGCGCCTCTGTTCTGTGCCAGACCGCCATGTTCACCGAAAGGCAGTTCACCGGTAATCATTTCGAACAGCGATGCGCCCAAAGACCATATATCACTGGCAAAAATAGGCTCGCCAACACCGCCGAAACGCTCCGGAGCCATATATGCCATGGTTCCCGTTCCCTGACTATCCGATTTCATACTTTGGCGTAACGTGCTTCGTGCTTCTGAACTGATACCGAAATCGGCAATTACAAAAACGTTACTATTGTCTATCAGCACGTTGTGAGGTTTTATATCCTGATGAATGACTGGCGTTTTCTGACCATTCAGATAGGCAAGTCCTGATGCCACATCGTGCAAGAACTGCCATGCCGTTTTCTCGTCCATTTTCCCGGTTAATTTGATGCTTGAGCCTTGCTCGCAATAAGGCATGATCAGATAGGGCATCCGTTCGAACACATCGTAATGGCTTGGACGCAGCAGATTGGGGTGATTCAGGTTGAACACCATCTTAAATTCTTTTCTGAATTGCGTCACGCCATTTTCGTCCAATCCTTTACCTGGCGCATAAACTTTCAGCGCAATGGTTAAGCCGGTCTGCATGTCCTCTGCCAGCCATACTTCCGAAAATCCCCCGCTACCCAGCAGGCGTACCAGTCTGTAACGTTTATGCTCTCCAAAAAAGCCATTTTCTTCTAATTGTATCATGGTATGTAAGTATTAATTATTTGTGTTATAAAAAGAAATCTTTCAGCAACTATTCCGGCAGCAAATCCTGCAATAAGCGCAATGATCAGCCAAGCGATTAAAATTCGTTTCCGGTTTTTAGCAGGTTTTTTTTGTTCCGGAGTCACCTCCTGCAATGATGCTTTCTGCTTGCAACCCGATACGATCCTGCAAAGACACAGGGTTACATTGTCGTGCCATTCAGCGTTACGGGCGGCGTCCCATAAGGCGTCGCGGCAGGCCGACATGTTTCCGGAATTTTTCATTATTAACGCTTCAATGGCGCTGTCGCGCAATACGCCGCTGAGACCATCGCTGCACAGCAGGATAACGTCCCCGTTGTGCAAGGGATATTCCTTTATTTCTGGTATTGCGACCTGGCCCGGATCACCGAGACTACGGGTAATGATGTTACTGTAAGGATGATCAAAAGCTGATGCCTCAGTTAATTGTCCGGAATCCACAAGGTTCTGAACATACGAATGGTCATGCGAAAGGCGCGTCAGGCCCGTGACTGGATTGAAGCAGTAGGCGCGGCTGTCGCCACACCATCCCACAAATACGGATTGACCGATGAGCCACGCCAACACGATAGTACTGCCCATGCCTTCTCTTTCTACATTTTTCTTCCCTTCCTCCTTGATCCGTGCATCGGCGGCAATGATGGCTTTTTCGATGTACCGCATGATGGCTGTTGAACTGGCGGTATGCTCTTTGGTCAGGTGTTCTGTCGAAAACCATGCCTTTATGGATTCCACTGCCAGTTGCGACGCCACCTCGCCCGCATTCGTACCGCCCATGCCGTCGCAAACAATCAGTAAAGCGCCTTTTTCGCCAAGGTCTACTTCGCTGTCGGTCACAAAACTCCATTGATCGCCAGCCAGATCGTCGCTCAACTGAAAATTGTCTTCGTTGCTGGGACGACCGGCTGCTTCGCAACGGGCAGCCATATTAAATTTGATAGTGCTCATATTAATTAGGGTTTTGAATTAAATATTCGCTGCAAAATTACTACTTCATTCTTTCCTGTCAATCACCCTAAAGGGTGAAAATTCATTATTTTTCCCTTTAAGAGTGCTTTTTTCTTCATTTTTTTCCCTGTCGGAGGGATATTTTTCAATTGTCCTTATCAATTGCTGCAATAGGAACAAAACTGACTTTCGATTCGTTATCTCCCGAAGCTATCCCTGCTACCTCGTATCTATTGCCGCGGCGGACAAAAACAGGTCCACCTGAGTTAACACCTTCGGTGTTGTCGCTTGAAGCTATAATGGTTCCGTTCACATCAAGCCCATTTTGGGAACAAAGCGCAGTGGATAAAACAGGATTCATTTCATTACTACAGTTGGGATGTCCCAGAACATACAGTTGCGTTCCTTGCCGCAGATTGATGGATAACTCTTTATTGGCAATCAATCCTTCTCTTTTTACAGTGTTACAATACGCCCAGTCCAATAAATGCCCTGCGCCTACACGTACCGGCGCTCCGGCAGGTATTGTCTGACTGTTCCAAAATACAGGGTTGTCAAGATAATACACCTGATCCTTTGAACCGAAACTGACAAAATCTTCGCTTGTCACCTGTAATGTACTGTTCCGGGAAACTGCATGAATATACAGAATTACTCTTCGTCCGCAATTGGAAAGATAATTCAAAAATAATCCCATACCATGATAACCCCAGTTACCCGGGTCGGTGACAATGAATTTTCCATTTTGGTCGAAGCGGTAGCCATTCGAATAAAAACGGGTAACTAAATGCCGCGCAGTTACCAATCTCCCGTCGTTGAGCATGAAACCTGTTCCGCACCAAATACTTCGCTCGCCGGGATCAACTTCTATAAGTACCTCGCCATCTACCGTGATTTTGTAAATCTTCAACAAATAAACATAAGGATGGTAATCGGCCAGATCAACAGTTTGTGCATCAGTCCCGGATGGTTGAACCATACCGGCCTGTTTTACTTTCTCAAAATCAACCTTCAGTTTTTTGAGCTGCTCGTTCAGTTGCTCCTGTAATTCCTTATCCTGAACCAGTTCGCCAGCCATGGCGTTAATCTGTATCTGGTTATCGGTTAATTTATTGGAATAATCATCAATGATTTTTGAATAATCGCCAATTGTTTTTCCTTGCATAAAGATAAAATATCCCCCCACGGCAATGATGATCAGGATGATGATCGCCAGCGCAAACAATAACCATTTATACGGACGTAAAGCCTGCTTCCTGAACAGTTTCAGCCTCCTGCTAAAACCGATACTTCCGGCAGTTGCTTTTTCGCCGATCGGGACAATGAATTTGAGTTTGGGGCCGTTAATGGCTAACTGAATTTCGTCGCCATCCTGCAGGAACCACTCTTTCTGTACCCTTTCCCCATTGAGAAATGTAGGGTTGGTTTGCGAGAGCGGCACTAATTTCCAGTTGGCGCCTTCTCTGACGATGGCAGCATGCCGGCGGCTGACGGTTTCGAAATGCTCATCGTAACGTACCTGACATTTTGCGTCGCGGCCTATCTCTACCTGATCAACAATGATTTCCTGCTTTTCACCTGTATGGTGATATTTTGAACCGATTTTGTGTTCGAGAATAAAGTAGGGTTTTCTTGAGCCGCCAACAATGGATTTCACACCTGCTCCCAATTGTCCGCCCATTGATCGTTTGTATGGTTGTGTTTCTCTACCCATGATTTTTTCGATTTTTATTAATTATTTTTTTGATTATCATTTTTTCATGCTAAAAAGAGAATCCGAAACATAAATCCAAATTGATAAAAGCATCAGTATCATTAGCATAATCGAGGTTAGTCCTTGCACCAAGCGTACCGCCAAAACGCATGTAATAACCTGACGAAAACTGTACTTTGCCTCCGAGATTGACCCCCAGAAAAGCCAATCTGGTTATAAAAGTGCTGTTTAGTTTCATGTACTCAAAATTTGGTCCGACATAGAAACCGCCCTTTCGCCCTCCTGTAAAATACTTCGGAGCGATACCAAGACCCAAACCGACATCTCTATTATTCAAATAGTATAATAAACTTAATTTTGGGAAACGCACGTAAGGATCGATAATAAATTTACGGCCAATGGTTAATTCGGCGCCCATCGAAGCCCCATACATTGCAAGTGCACTCATCGGATTGAAATAAAATCCGGTATAAAAGTTCTTCCGGTGCGGCCCTCTGATTTCATTTGTTGACGCCAGCCGCGCAGGAGGAGGAGCGCTGGTAACCACTGGTGCAGGCGTGGCGACAGACGGGGTAGCGGGCGCAGTTGTCGATGCAGTTGTCGACGTGGAAACGGGCGCAGTAGCGGGCGGCCGTGCAGCAGCAGGCGCAGGCTCCGCAAGGGGATTGAATACTTCGTGAATGCCATTTTCAAATGCTATGGCATGAACACTCGCTTTTGCCACCACAATAGTGGGACCATCGAGGTGGTCAAAACGATTGTACTTGATTTCCGACGAATTGATCTCCGTCACTTTTGCTTTAATTTGAGTACCATCCGTCATGGTAACCACATCCTGGGCGTATACTGCAAAAGCCCAGGTTATTAATAAAAATATAATGCTTATCTTTTTCATGTTGGTTTTTTTATTGTTAACTTTTCATTGTTAATTATTTAATATCCTTCTACTCTAAATTTAACGTCGCCTATGGAAATGATATCTCCCGGACGTATCATCAAACCCTCGACTCCAGCCTCCGCAGAATTGACAAAGGTACCGTTCATGGAACGTTTCCATTCGCCCCGGGAGCCGGCTTTTGCTGTCCATTGACCATCTCTGATGCACCATTGTATGGCTGTATCGCTCATTTCAAGCGTGCAATGCTGACGCGAGATGTAGCTGCTCTGGTTTTCGACAATCGAAATGGTGTTTTTCGTTTCGGCGTCGTGACGTCCTATTGTAATTACCCGTTGGCCTTCGCGCAAGAGATTATTAAGATGATACACCTTGCCAAATTCTTCGCCCTGCATCACTCGCAGCAACACACCTTTCTTCACTGTCAGGTGCTCCGGTTGAGCATACGAGCGGTATTCAACTTTTTCAGCGCTTCGTGGCATTAGCTCGAGCGTTTTTTCAACCGACTGCAACCGCTTCTTGTAATCCGGTTGCAGGCAGCCTTCTATTACAGGAAGAAATGATCTTCCAATGTCAGAACAGGTCAATTGTTCCTTGTCCCAGATTCCACCTATCACTCTCTGATGATAGAGTTCCACAAAAAGGTTATTATCCAATCTGCCGAAAGGAAAACTGCCGGTGATCAGTTGGAACATCATCACACCAAATGAAAAAATATCAGTGGTGGGTAGAACAGTAGCATCTTTTTTCGGGTCTAACTGTTCGGGCGGCATGTAGGGACGTGTTCCGAGAATTTGCCCACGTTCGGTCATCCTTTTGTTGCGGTGGCCTGATATTCCAAAGTCAGTCAATGCAGCCGACCCGTCGTCTCTGATCAATACATTGGCAGGTTTCAGGTCGCGATGAACCTTACCGCACCGGTGCAAATCCTTTAGCCCGAAAAGTATTTCCTTCCCAACTTTTTTCAAATCGCAGGTCGAATGTTTCATCCATTGCAATAAATCGCCATTGGCGCAATATTCCATCACAATATAAGGATTACCCTGCACCATTCCGTGACCTGTTGAATGTACCAGATAATAACTGTCAATCTTTCCTGTCTGATATTCCATATCGAACCGGTCAATTAACTGCTGCCTGACATCGAACGGAATAGTCCACAATTTAAGCATCTTCAATGCATAAACCTGTTCAGTAGAAATTTTTACCTTGAAAACCTTTCCGAAACCGCCTTCACCAAGTACTTCAACAACTTGATATTTATCATCTATCACGTTGTCTAAATAGAAATCACATCTTTGAGCATTCATCAGACTTGTGGATTAAGAGCGATTACTCGGAACGGTTTGCCGGAACATGAAATTCAAACAACCGGTTTCCCAAAACAATGACATCACCCGGCTTTAGTTCCTTTTTCTCCCCTGCGTAGATATACGTTGTTTTCAAGGCGCTTTTGTCCTGCAAATACCATTTATCGTTTTCAAAAGTCAGTTCAGCCTGTATTTTTGAAGTAATGGTCTGGTTGTCGGGTTCGGTGTTGCCCCGGTTTAACTGTATCGTATTGCCTGAAAACCGCAAAGAAGCATCATTTGCCGGCTCGCCATCTTTCGAAACAAAGGACAAAGAACACTCTGGAGTGCGTATCTGAACCTGTTCAGACGGCATCCATGGATTAATCGTTCCTTCAACTACCGGTTTACTCTCTTTGGTAAATGAGGCGCCACAATTAGGACAAAATCTGGCATTCACTGGAATGGATTCTTTGCATAATGGGCATAATTTTCTTGCCGTTTGTTCAACTGCCGGTTTCGGTTCGGGAACAGGTTGCTGTTCTTTTGCAGGTTTTGCTGTTTCAACAACGGGAGGTTCCGGTTGTACACTGCCAAATTTACGGCCACAATTAGGACACGATGTATCACCCGTTCTCACAGGATAACCACATCCAAGACAACCCTTTGCCGTTTCCATCGGATCAAAACCAGCGGTAGAAGGTTTTACTGGAATTTCCGGCTCAGCTTGAGAGCCAACGAACAGAACATTACATTTTTCGCATTTTACGTTTTTATCGGGATTCACCCAACCACAATTTTTACATCTCATATTATTAATTATTAGGTTTGTTATACTGCTACAAATATACAATTTATTTTTATATTTAAGATTAAGATTAAAATTTTCTGCAAAATTACAATTGATTTTTTTCCTGTACATCACCCTAAAGGGTGAAAATGCATTTTAAAAAATATTTTTTTTATCCTGCCACGAATTTCACAAATGAACACGAAATTGGTTTTCATGACAATCCGTGAAATTCGTGGCGAGTCATTTAATGTATGAAAACTACACTGTTCCTGGTGACGGTTGATGGCGCCAAGCTTATGTTTACTGGCTGCATATTGCTGTTTTTCAGAGATGAAGGAGAGAGTGGGGTTAATACAAGTTTGACGTTTCTAACTTGTGTGTTAATAACGAATGCCCAAGCTCCTGTACTCTTAACTTGAGCCCACAGTCCCACATATATCTGATAACCATTATATGTTCCGGAAAAATCCAATGTCCTTGTGGCAGGATTGTAGTTAACAACATAATTATTTACTCTAAAATAATCTGTACCAGAATCATAACCGGCTCCATAATAGATATTATAACTGGCATTTTCATCAACCTTTGTGGATCCATCCAGGACAAATTTATCATCAACATAGTTTAAAAACATGGGAATATCATTGCCGATATTTGCCCAATTTGAAATTTTGTATCTGTTATTTCCAGATGGTGTCACTGTTCCCGTCCAAGAACCTGGTGCAGGATCTATATATGGGTAGGGTATACCATTAGCAGTATATGTACTTGATACAATTGTGTTTGGTGGAGGCGCTGATTGTTTAACAGTTACAATAACCGGTTTAGCATTTCCTGCTTTAACGGTAATTTCTCCGACACGATCCTGAGTCGGGTCTGTGTATTTTCCAACCGTGACGGAAAAATCTACGCCACTTCTGCCAATTTTCAACCAATCAGCAGATGGGACTACTTCCCACGATTTTACATTGGTTACTACATCCACTGATTGTTTTCCACCGTCGGCTGTAAATTCAAGCGTGTTCGACTCCAACGACAACGTCAGGTTGTCGGTTTTGCTGCAACAAACAGCAAAAAACACTACACTCGCTACAACAACAATCTTTAGCATGGTAAATTTTACTTTTTTCATGGCATTAAATTTTTAAAAATGGAACATAAGGAAAATTCCGGCCTTTGAAGCCCTGGTAATCAATTCTACTTTCAGAGATTCCCTGACTTGTGGCCCATCAATAGTTTTTTCTTCTAAACTGTTGGAATCAATACTCCATTTTTCCTGGGTTGTTTTACCTTTCCCGTTTGCGCTGAAGTTGACCATTAAACCAAATTCGCCGCCTATGGACAACCGAGGAGTAAAGAAATATTCAACACCGACAAAACCTCCTATGCCCAGTGTAAACTTCATTCCATCCTTATTGACCAATTTACGAGTTGTTATTCCACCGCTGGTGGCACAATTTTCGTTGAAATTGTGGGAAGATGGCGCCCACCTGTCGGTTTTGATACTGTTGGCATATTCGTACCTGTCTTGGGTGGTATAAAACCCCAAAGATGCTTCTGGGCCATAGAAACCTTGCATACGACCTGTACCACGGCGAAATTCATAGCCAAGACCCAAATTAATGTCTACGGCGTTATTTTTTCGCACATCTTCAAGAGTAGAGGTGATTTCCGCAGGCTTGTTATCGTCCTGTACAAATGCCTTTGTAGTATTTGAAACCAGACCCAGGGTCACTCTTGCCCGGATCGCCCGATCGTCTTGCAGAAAATACTTTCCGAAAATCGTCGGGTACTTACCATCACCATTGGTGAAAGATGGTGCGCTGCTATTGGAATTTGCGAAAAAATTTCCTACATAGCCAAGAAATGATGCTGCTTCAATACCCAAAGCATAATCACCTGCCTTGGGTAATATAGCCATTCCACGTTTGTTGGTTAATACAGGAACATCCATTTCGGCATCCTGTGCTATGGACGAAAAACCAACTGAAAGACACAAACTAATTGAAATAATTACCTTTTTCATTTTTTTTTAAATTTAAAATTAATACTAAAAATATTTTTCTGCAAAAGTACCCATGCCCAAAATACCTGTCAATCCCCCCAAAGAGTGAAAATGTAAAACAGGGCAGTTTTTTTGTGAAACACATATTTATTTTTGCCATGTTACTTTATTTCCTTACATTTGCGATGTAAAAAAATACTAAAACAGTCTCATATAATGAATCAAACTGAAATATTCAATTACAAGAAAGAAGCTGAAAATCACCTTCTTAAAGAACTTTTACCCTTTTGGGTTGAAAGAATGATCGACCATGACAATGGCGGATATTTAACTCATTACGACAAGGATGGCAAAGATTCGGGCGAAGACGAAAAGTCACTGATTGCGCAGACACGCTGTCTGTACACGTGTGCATCGGCTCATCGTGCAGGCTACGGGAACGGTCTGTTTGCCGAAATGGCAAAACATGGCGTCGATTTTCTTATCAATAAAATGTGGGATAAAGAACATGGCGGTTTCTACTGGATGATGGACAGGAAAGGAAATGTAAAAATCGACCGGAAAATTATCTACGGACACAGTTTTGCAATTTATTCCCTAAGCGAATATACGCTTGCTACCGGTGATACCATTGGAGTTGAGTATGCCCGCAAAGTTTTTGACTTGTTGCAGAAATACTGTGTAGATTCCATGTACGGCGGCTACTGGGAAATGTTTCACCGCGACTGGACGCTCTGCGGCCCCGGCAGTCAGGGGGGAGACCGCAAAACGTTGGATGTGCACATGCACCTGATGGAAGCCTTCACGACGCTCTACGAATGTACCGGCGAAGAAGTACATCGCCGGAAATTATTGGAAGATATTGATCTGTTACTCAACAGAATCATCCATCCCATATACAAAACGGGCATACCGCAGTTTTTCAAAGACTGGACAGTAGCGCCGCAAATAAAGTTTGATATTATCTGGGGCTG
>Ga0209628_10001562_pt1 | contig 14961 bp, 7 predicted proteins | sample TergutCu122P4_FD_187285 | JGI IMG/M metagenome (GOLD analysis project Ga0209628, IMG submission 187285) | Cubitermes ugandensis P4 segment gut microbial communities from Kakamega Forest, Kenya - Cu122 P4 (SPAdes) (version 2) | ecosystem: Host-associated > Arthropoda: Insects > Digestive system >...
CGGGATTTGATATCAGCGCATTCATTGTCACAACACGTTACACTCACGATGTGAAAAAGTTCGCTGCACCAACTGCACCAGATAACTATCTACACTCTACTGAGCACACCACATGACTGATCTGGTACAATGAAACAACTGCGCGGGTTGTATGCGCAAACGTTCTTTACTTTCCGAACAACCAACGTAGATTGTATCAAACATACAAAGACCCTGCACTCTGTAACTTACTGAAATACAGTAATGTTTTATTGGAAATTCAAGGACATGCAAAATACCCAGACTGGTGGACCACACACTGATGTTTGAATAGAATGTGTAAAGTGTTACACACCGTATTTTAGCACTAGGTTATGTTGAGTGGTCAACTTCATGCTTTGGCTTCATTACACCTGGGTAAGTGCCTCTTGATGCCTATTGGAAAGGAGCTTTGATGGGACCCAGATGCAGCCTGGACGTAGTGGAGGAGACAATCCCTACCTCTCTCCTGTGGCTGTCTGGCCAATAACAAACAAGTCACTGTACTGACAGGACCATCATGGCTGATTAAGACATGTGCATTGTTGGACACATGGTCACTTATTTGTTTGGTGTTACACTGTCAAAGTAGCCCATCCTTTCCTGACACAGTCACGTAACATGAATACATAGTACTGTTCAGTGTTTTAGAACATAATTTTTTGAAATAAGTTTATTTAACATTGATTTGTGATGCACCATTCAGCATTTTATTGGTGGAATGATATACAGTTGCTGGGATAAGACTTTTATGTCATGGCTGCTCCCTTGCAAGTCCTTGCTAGTTCATTACATCACACCATCTTCCTTGCAAGTCTTTACCAATTCTAATTTAATGTGATGATGTTCTGATTCTTTACCAATTCATCACATCACAGTTGCTTCCTTGCCACTCCTTGCCAATCACAGTTGCTTCATTACCACTCCTTGCAAATCACAACTGCTTCATCGCAAGTGCTTGCCAATTCATGATCAATATTCATCCTGCAATTGGATGCTATGTAGTGTGAGTTACCAACATTGTTGTTAAATAAACCATAAACAGGTGACAAATAACAGGTGACAAATAAATTAGATACACAAGCAGTGGAACTCTGTGACTGACGGTGTTTGCTGGTGGGCAAGTAGTCACACTGCTGAGTGGTTCTGAAAACTCACTTGCATGATGTGTGAACTCACTATAATAATTTGTAGTACTATTAAAAATAGTTGTTGTGTGGTAGAGTATGTGTTTGATTATGTACAAAAGGTTTTGGTAAAGCGGTTATGAATGGAGGTTGCTGTAACTGTGTTTGGTTGGTAATGTGAACTGTCTTAAGCAATTGCATTTTTTTGATTGAGTGTGCTTATTAAAAGTGTTATGATGGCACAGGGACATTTTAACCACATCAGATAAAATCTGCATAACCACAGTCTCAACACTAAGAAGAATTAGAAATCTGTGACTGGTTTTGCTAATATGTACTTTGGTGTTTAATTTTTTTTTCAGAACCTGGATTTGTACATATATAAGAACAGCATTAAAATGACAGATATTGGACTGACAGCAAAAATAGGAGAGAGTACGACAAAGTTTGAAATTTGGTTTCGCAAACGGAAGCCCAATGACACGTTCACTTTGCAGTCTATGTCTGAAGAAATTAAACAAGTATGGACAGAAGAAATCTCTAAACTACTTTGGAAGCAGGCGCTTAGAAACAGAGGTATGTGCTTCATAATTCCTGATGCACATCTTGTATTGTCATTCATAAGGAAGTACAATGCAAGTTTGTGTTCTGGATTCATCTGTTCAGAGTACATCCATTGGCAGGTTTTCTTAAACAATGAATTGAATCCTTAGGTTCTGTAAAGGATGAGATGCAACTGTCATTTGATCAGGAGGGAGATTGTTGTATGGAGTAGTGATGTTCTAACTTATGAAGGGACATGTACCCACAGTCTGGTTCTTCACGTGACTTGTGCGACTCCCATGATCTGTTTCTTTACCTGATATAAAGGTGAAGGTAAAGCAGTCCCATTACAGGCCTGGAGTGGCCCAGAGGGTTCCAGAAAGTTAAGGTTCCCAGATTTCATGACAACGGCACAGGATGGTGATAAGGTTTTCAGCCTTACGCACCGGCCGCCTTTACCCCAAGGAAATACACCTGGTACTCATTTCTGTTAGAGGCTGAGTCAACCCCAGGGCCATAGTGCGACCAGAAGGATTATGTCACTGAAAAATTCCAATGACACCATCGGGAATTGAACCCGCGACCTGCCGGTTTGTAGCGTAGTGTCTTAACCACTATGCCACCGCGCGCCCCTTCTTTACCTGATATAGGCCTGGTTTATACTCTGACATTACATACAGAGAGCTTATGAATAATGTTGAAGATGAGATTTGGAGGTTCTTGTTGTGGTGTTGCTGAGATTCAGGTTTTGTGTGATGTGACACTTGGTCATTGTACTGGTTGTTCCTGATATTTTGAAGGAACGTAGGGTCAGTATCAAAATTTTGGGATCCCCTCACCCATCAACACATACCAGAAGACCTGAATCCTCATTCTTGTGGATGATTGTTAATGACAAAAGAATTTTTGAAGATGTGTAGCATTTCTCAGATGGGAAAACTTTCAAAGGAATAAGTCTAATATAACACCATTTTGTTTTTTTAATGTTTTGCAATGTCTTAGTGTTTAGAAATACTAAAAATTAAACAGTGCATTTCAGAGATGATTTGTTTTTTTTTCTCAGCCAAAAAGGTGCGGAAGAAATACAAAGTTTTTGCCTGATAAGTAAAGCTATTTTGAACCTTAACTCTAAAGTTGGAGGCAGGAAGCCTCCTCCAAAATGTTAGTAACTAATAACTAATTAATGTGGCATCTTATCTCAGGGGTATTAATTATCATCATGGCTATGATTACCCTAAATCACGCATCCTTGTTTTCCACTGAAACTGTGTACTGTGAAACCTGGATTTCCAGTAGTTGTACCTACATTTCCTTTGAGTCTACAAATGGATTTATTGGTGTTGTCTGAACTTCCATTAGAATAATGTTGTATTTTTCTGGAATGTACATTTGTGTTGTCTACCCAATTTCTTGAGTGTATGTTACAGCTGAGCCTAAATGGGCCTCTTATTGTCATTTTAATTAGTACTTTCAGTTGGAGATAAGAAAAATGTTGATTTTCAGTTACAATTTCCTGTTTCTTCTATTATCTTTCTTTATGCTTTCTATTCTATGACTTCAAGACTGTTCCAGCAGGAATGACTGCCTTTGCACTTCCTAAAAACTAGACACTTGACTTCATCTTCTAGAGACATCTGTTCATGCACTGCAGTTGTGCAGTGTATTTATTTCTGTACGGATGGCAGTAGTGAAGTTTACAAGCCACAGACAAGTTGTATGAACATTGTTTTTGTCACACATGTAACATACTAGCAGTTGAAGCCTCATAGTTCTCTGATGAGGACTGTAATTTTTATGTTGTCATAATGGTGGCATTTAATGTGCAGGGGTGCTGAAAAGTCCTTAGTCAGACCAAGAAGGAAACAAGCTACAGTGACAGAAGATTTTGATTTTCATATATCCTATTTATAATCATAATTGGAGGAATATTAGTACAATTTATATATATAACAAGACTAGCATCAAACAGAATATGCTCACCATCAAACAAAATACATCGGGAAGTAGGTCGGGCTAAGGACTTAACAGCACCCTTGTACTTAATTTAAATAACTACACATAATTTAATTTTCTGAACTTTACATTCTTTTTCAATGGTTCCTTCAGAAATGTACAATCCAGATTTCACTGTATTACATTTACTGTTCTCCTTTATTTAGCCATTCGTTTAAAATTTGTATTTCTCAGAGATGCGCCTTGCTGAAATGTCTTCGATGGGGATTGGAAACAAACCCTGCCTAGACATCAGGCCAAGTGCTGACCAGATAAGCGACAGGTCGATTAGCATTGCACAGTTGAGCAAAAGTAAGTTCTTTGAACTTGTGTAAGCATGTTGTTTGGCAAGAAGCACTTGCCAGACACTGTCAAAAGACAGGGTGGTTCTTGTTCTGGTACATACTGTCCTTGCTCTGCTTTCTGATTTGTTTATCTTTATCTTACATTGCCCTTCATTCATGTACTGTTAATGTTTGCACTTAGATGTTTGTTTGAATCAGTGCAGAACTTGATAATGAAGGTGCTGGAGAACATGATGCTGAGGAAAATATTTGGACTTAAGAAGGTGGAAGTCATATGATGGGAGGAGAAAATCATATAATGAAACATTTCTTAATTTTTATTCTGAAAAATATTTGTAGGATGAGAAAATCGAAGTCCCTGGGATAAGCGGGGAATGTAGGGTACATGAGAGATGATAAGTGCAATCAGAATTTGATCAGATGGCGTGACAGAAACTTCGAAGATTAGTGGTGTAGATTGAAGGATAATGTTGAAATGGATATTAAAGTAGTGGAGAATGATGATGTAAGCTGTATTTATCTGTCTCCAGGAAGGGTTCATTGGCAGGTCACTGTGCGTGTGGTAACAAATGCTGGGCTAACTGAGTTACTATTAGCTCCTCAAACAGAATTCTAGTGCATGGTTTATTTCTTTGGTAAATGTTTCACTGAATGCTTTTTGGTTTAATTGTTGCTTGTCAAGAAGATAAGAGGGATGGTCTTTTGAATACTGTGATGATGCTAGTAGAGGGCAGAATAGTTTTCTAAATTGATATGTTTTAATTTTTGGTACTTAAGCAGAGTGGCTATCATATTTAAAGTAGAAAATATTTCTTAATTAAAGTTCTCAGACTTGTTGCCCTAAATGGATGTAATTAACCATTGCATTCTTCTTCCTTGTAAGTCTCCATTGATGCGCGTCATCTAGTGGACAGAAAGATGTGCCATCTCTCTACGTTTTCTTCTTTTCTGTGTGACTTCTTTACTGATCCATTTCCCCTTCTTTATTTCAGTCTTTGGGATTCCGTGTTCACTTATAAAAAATTTATGTCTGTACCATCTTATTCTGTTACTTATTAATTTATATTCCACTTTCTCTCTAAAGTCTTTATTCTTTACTTTCTTATTTTGGTTTGTCCTTGCTTCGTGTTATATCCTGATGCTATGGTAGTAAGTGGCACTGAAGCCTTATATTACTGTAGGTCTCCAGCATTAGCCAAGACTAGTACAGAAATTGCATATAATAGCTAGTGAGAGGTCATCTGATGATCCTTGCAGAACTGAATTCTAATGGACAGCTCTAAATTGTTGGAGGTTTCCAAGTTTTGTGTGGATGTGGAGCCCATGGGTGCCCACACAGAGGGAAAAGAACACAGATTGCCAGTGTGTGGTAAGAGGGTGCTGAGGGGAATACTTGCATCTAATAGGGAAGAAGTTAGAGGAGATGGGAGCAAATTTCCTAATGGGTAGCTTCATGATTTATAGTCCTTGTCATATATTAGTAGAGTGATTAATTGAAGAATGATAAAGTGGCAATCATGGCAAAGAAGGAAAATGCGTGTATGGGTTTTGATGAGAAAACCTAAAGGAAAGAGGGGGATCTTATGGGACTGTGTTTGGAGAGTGTGGACCAGTTTTACCTGGCTTATGATAGGTACCAGCGGTGGGCCCTTGTGAACACCCTGATAAACTTTTGTGTTCTGTGAAGTACAGGGAATTTCTTGATTGGCTGAGGAAATGTTAGATTCTCAAAAAGGACTCTTCTTTATGGAGTTGGGTGTTTGGTTAGCGGGTGTCCAAATTTGCGTATATTTCATAATGACCTCAAGGTCTGAATGTTAGTTTGGGCTTCTGTGCTCATAATTTGTACATGTGTATGTGCATACATTAGACTTCAGTAAATCTGTGGACAAAATCAATTGGTCTGTTTGTCGAGATGCCTTGTTATGTGGTAACCTGCACATTACTTGTGGTTGCAGCTGCCCCGCGGTTCCGCAACTCAATCACGGTGTCGTCAGGAGAGCTCTTACGCAGCAACAAGCGACCTCACTCCATTATTTCTGTGAGCAGTTCGTCATCTTCTGGTGGCAGCAGCAGCAGTACCACCAGTCAGTCCTCTGCTTCAGGATATGGACCTCTCATCAACCTGGGGTTTGACCCTGTGGACAGCCCTCACATGCATCACCGGTCAACCACTCTCAACAGTCAGTGCTCCATGGGTAAGATTGCTCTTCAGGGGTATATTACAGACAGAATACTCTGCTGCAGGCTTTTTGATGATGGATTATTTTGCATTGTGTGTGTGGTGTGTGAAAATCTGCAGTTAAGGCATATCTTGTGCTTAATAAATTCCAAGCAGAGCTAGTGAAGTCTATTTTCCTGTCACATAGGTTGCTAGTTTTGTCACCCTGTTTTTATTGTTTTTATTTATTTTGTGACGGATTATTACCTAAGTGCAGATTCTGTCTGTTTGAATCTGTGTCAGACATAACCTCAAAGTAGTGTACTTCACTGTATGTAAGTTCTGACTTTATATTACATATGTAATGTGATTGCAATACAATAGAAAATTGAAATGTTTACATTTCCATCACGTTCTTTTATATTCTATAGAAACTCTACAGATTACAGTAACAAAATTTGTGTATTTTTTAAGACCTGTTACTAGGCACTGTATTAAATGGCACCATTGTCATTTGTGCCTTGAAAATTTGAGTGTCCACTGTGTTGTTAGTTTCTGTAGGAAATTGGGTGGTAAACCTTTGGGGTGGCCTCCATGGGGTTAACTTTCATACCAGACTTCATGAGAAATTGTCAGCCAGTTCAAACCTTGAAACAAGGGAGCATGCAAACTCAGAGACAGCACAGTTATCTCCAAAGCCACAAATAACACAACAGGGCCATGTGAGATTATGTTAGTGATTTTTTTTTCATTTTGCTTGTTGAAGAAACAGTAAAGTAATTGTATTTTATTTAGCGACACAAACACACTTGTTGTCATTTGTGGGTAGAACTGAAATTCTATCATACTTTAATTTCAGAAAGTGGAATCATAGCGGATATCTCCTTAGGATCTGAAGATACAGATACCAGTGGTAACCACTGGCATGTTGAAAGGTCAAACAGCTCAGTGACATCAACATCTCTGGATTCATCTATGTCTCCTACATCCCCAGTTTCACCCACTGAAGAGGATAAGGGTTGCCTCACTTCAAGCCAGACTAATGACAGTTCATTGCACGACTTGCAAAGGGACCAGGATGAACTAACAATTAAACTGTAACAAATAGTATAAACATTAAACTGAGAGAATTAATACACTAGGTATGAGGCACTGTAATTACCTGATTAATTACCTGATAGTGTAAATGAATTGAATTTTAGGCATCATAAATTTATCAACCTAAAAATATGTTTTCTCTTAGGACATATGTTCCCAACCTCTTTTAAGTTGGTAAGAATGCAATGTCTGACAATTCTTTTACTCAACAGAACTAACTGTTCATGCATGTTTGCAAAAAATATTATTATATATTTTCATAAAAAGTACTTAGCAGATTTAAATAACAGAGAAGAGTTCACTATTTTGCACAAGAAGCATTTCTTCTATTGTCTATTTGTGTGTGGATATACATTATTAATTTGCATAGATATTAGAACTCTGCATGAAATTGGGGATTTCAAGAACCACAATTCCATTCTGCAGAATAGTGCATAATCCAGCTGATCTGAGACACGCGGCAATCTCCCGCCTCTTTGCAAGGTTTCATAACTCATTTTTGGACAGAAATGCATTGAACTCCCCATTTTTGACTTGTTTGGGGAACTTTAAATTGGTACTCCTATTGGATTATATTTAGAAATATTCTGCAATTCCAGCCTCTGTTGGGTGAAATTACTTCTGTAGCTCCACACCATCATCTCATGTTCCCACCAGTGATTTAGAAGCCAGGTCAGAGCAGGGTGGTCACTCCATTGGCAGTCCATTTGCCAACAGCACACTGAGGAAACTTTCATGGAGGAATTTTAACATGGAGATATTGATGTGGGATAACTGAAACTTGATGTTACAGGAAGAAAATCTGTAAATTGAGGAACATAAAAGAGATATTTAGTTGTACCTCTTACACTTCCAAGTACAGAGAAGTCCATCTTTATATATTTCAGGGACATACAAGTCACAGGTTGGGAATTACTGGTACAGGTTATATGGTGCAGCGTACATGTCATCAGGTATGCTTTTATAACACAAGAAATAACGTAAGTCAGTCATCATTTAAGTCATATTAGACATTGGTTTAAAAAGTATTTAATTAGGGTTTTTTTAATCTACCAGAACCTCTGATAAATGTAGACACAACTGATTTGTGTGTATATGTTTATGGTAGCTTCCTCATATCGTGTACAATATATTATAGATGCTGTATTTATTGTGTTTAATTGATACCATTTATGAGAAAGTGTGATTTTTGTCTCATGCCACTGATGTGTCTCTGTGTTATAGAATGGAATATCTGGTCATTAGGCTGACCAAACTGATATTTAATATATTATAGTTAAAATAATTTCAAATTACCAAGACATGTTTAACGGTAACAACATGCAAGATGTCAGTACAGCTTGTTGCAGCAGTTGTCACTAACTGCTTTGACAAGTGTATTAGTGTGTGGAGTTGCATTTTGTATTTTTTACTAATAAAGTGTACTATATTGTAATATATTCAGCATAAACATTGAATTTAAAACACACAACTAAAAGTACCAGTACATTGCAGATTGGTTCAGGTGGTGTTGCTTCTGCCGTGTGTGCTGTCTGGTTTGAGTCCTGTCTGGGACATCGACTATCCTCACTGAGGTTTTTCATGGTTTTCCTCAATACCCACAGTAAAAGACAAGAGTAATGTGTCACATTAGGCTGTGTCACTTCTTGTCTCATCGTTTCTGATTCATTATTCACTGAAGATCTTATCAATTGACACTACAGTGTGAGCTAGTGACAGCAACATCAAATGAATGATAAATATTGTAGCATCCCAAGCTGGCCTGTTCATCTTTCCCATTACCCTCATGGTCTTTGCAAACAACATAACAGAGTTTCTCAGTTCTGTCATATGCACAGAGGTGCTATTAGCGGAAATCGAAATCGTCGGTAATCATTGTCGTTACACAGCTCTGGAATGCATATTCTGATGTGATGCTTTTGTCACTGTACAGTATAATTAACCATCACCAATCTTTACACTCTTGTGCAAATTAATGTCAACAAATGGTCTGTTTCACTTGGTAATAAGAGGCCAACTAGATGCAACAGGTTGGTTTTTTATTGAAAAACTTATGGTTCGCTCAACATGTTTTGGGCACCATTATGCCCATCATCAGGCGCTCAAGAGTTACACAGATGGTAGCTGCCTGTGGTACTTGGCGCTACCACAGGCGGCAACCATCTGTGTTACTCTTGAGCTCCTGATGATGGGCATAATGGTGCCTGAAACATGTTGAGCGAACAGTAAGTTTTGCAATAAAAATCCAATCTGTTGCATCTAGTTGGCCTCTTATTTTCACGTATTAACGACGATGCACGGTCAGACTCACATCAGGTCTGTTTCACATTGGATGTTTCTTATGTGCAACTAGCAAACTCGAAATACAACTGACTACTTTATATCCCTATGGGGTATCAGATAAAATTTCCAGTTCCATTTATTAGCTTGATAACTTTGGTAACAGCTCCCTACACCTCACACTATTTTGGAGTTTCCTTTCAAACCAATGCAGTGTGTTCATGCATTGTCATGATCTGTTTTTATCCATTGCTTCTAAGGATACTCAGAAGAACAATGGAGTTTTTTTAAAAAGCACAATAAATCTTAGAATATACTAAATACATTATCAGATGCACAACAGCACAAGCATCAGTATTATGGCATCGAAGGTTTATGTCACTTGTTGAACTTGCACATATGAAAAATTGCCTTTGGGTTTACCATAATTTGCATAAGACTAAGATATGTGTAAGGAGTTGAGATTTTTGCAGTGGTGACGGTTCATGTTTTGGTATTCTCGCTTTTAACACTGTATTCCTTCCAAATCTTTGTACCCACCAGAGCCAAGGTTTGACTGGATACTCACCAACCCGTCCGTGCTAGATCCTGCACATCCCTGTTGCATCCCAGCCCCTACAGTTAGACCCAATGTCTGACTGGCTCTGCAACAGCAATGCCTGGATAGCTGCCCACCCTGCTTACGAAAACACCAGCCTGTTTGGCAGATGGAAGCCTATAAATGCTAGATGCCGGGCCAGAATCCTGGCCTGCATGAATGTATGACTGGAAAAGCACAGCCTTTCCTGCAAGATGTGAATATTGCCCATACAGACATTCACCTTTTCCAGCTATATGCCTTTGTATTATCAGCCTTCATCAGTGACATGAAAAATCTGGTTGGCAGATCATCTATCCGATGAAGTCCATTATTTGTTGGCTTCCATTTTAACAGTAATTCCTCAGAGAATGGAGACAACAGGTTACATCAAATGCAGGTGACCACCTAACATACTATACATTATCATAACCCACAACGTGCTGGAAACTGATTTCAGGATCATTTTTAATCCTGTTAAATAGTACCCAAAAAATGGAGGTAGAAGGTTTTTCTGAAAAATTTGTAACAGTCAAAAATGCTGTTCAGTGAAATAATGCAGGATTCAGACGTTTGGGAATACGGTAGCTAATACAGAAAATCTTGGTTTTGTAATGATCACTGATGAATAATAGCGAGTTCTTTCCTAGAGCAGTCAGGTTCAGTCTGGTAGAGCTTTTGAGAGACGTGACAGTTTCTTATTGAACCTCTTCAGGAGCCTTCACTGGTAGTGCCCATATAGCTTGTTCCACTCTGCTGACACTCATCTGTGTGGGCATCATTGGTGATGCCTAACAGTTCAAGACTTTGCATAAGGCTGAGTTTGCATTTCTTCAGCAACCAGCTGCTGAAGTTGATAAGTGCTAAGTGATGAAGATTGAGTGTTGGGGCAATGGGCAGGTATTTTTGGAATATACAGTACTGTCTGGTTTTGCTGTCTGCCATGACCAATGTACTTATTTGTAATATGATTTGATTAATCCAAGAAACAGTCAGTTTGACAGCTTTTAAGCCAAGACTAGGTGAATTGCCAGGAACCCCAGGGAGACATTCTGGTCCAGCCTCATGTGGGGAAAGCACTGTCAGAGAAATCACAGTAAATTTTACTCAAAAATAGGTAATTGCTCCCTTCTTTTACACTTTGCAAGTAGTTTTTTAAGTGTTTTGAATAGATATATGCCTTTAAAATGTTGAACAAAAGCACTTTGTAAAATACTGGGGATTTATTGGTGTTTTGTGAAGAAAGAAAATGTTCTGTGTACTCACGTGCATACTGCCACTCTGTTTCCTTTGAATGGAATTTGGTTTTGATAAAGGATGGTACAGGTGGATGTTGGTTTTTGAGCTTGCACTGCTTTCTGCTTTGGTTTCATTTGGATGGACCCAAATTTAATCTCCACTTTTACTGATGTTGCTACACCTCTATTTCCTTGAATAGTGAAAATGTGAGGGTGATGGGGAAAGGTGACATAATGCAAATGAATTAATAGCTTCAAATCTAAGCATCTTTTAAGAGACTGGAGATTATTGCAGTACTAAAGATCGTGGTCATCTAGGTTATGACAAGAAGGTCATAACCGCATATCCAAACCAATAACCACTAACGTCCAACTTCTTTCAGGTGCCAATAGGTAGCTGTCCTACGATATATTAATACAAGTCGGCTGGTGGTCATACGCAGATAGTGAGGACCCGACTAAGATTTCATCATAGAGCTAACCCCCACTCAGGGAATATTTTGTGTTCTCCATACTAATCAAGCGCCTAAACATAGAGCTCCAACTTTGTAGGGTGTAAGCCATTTATTTGTGCAACTACCAACTGAGCGCCTGCTGGATCTCAACAGAACCGCCTTGCCGCCGACACTGTGCAAAACTGTGTACCATTACAGAGAAAAGTACCTGACTTCGGGTCTAAGCCCATTACCCATTATCCTTTCTTTTCAACTGATTCTCTGTAGAAAGCTGAGGAACCCTGATGCTAGAAGTTGAAGGTACTAACTGACAGTTGGTGACTTTCTGATGGAGTCACATAATTGTAGAGTACAAAATGTACATTCTCAGCTTCTGTTCAACCAGTCTGTGTAAAATTTAAGAGTTCAATTCCTACAGAATAGTTATCACACAGAATGATAGAAATCGTTCTGATTTTCATTTGCGGATGGCAGTCCTTGGATTCGAACTCAGGCTGCCCTGCTACCAGGTCTGTGCCCGTCGTTTATCTGTCACTAAGGAAGGCAAGGCTGCACAGCAAGGGAGGAGGGTTGGGAAGATCTGTTTTTAGTTTGCATTTTTATCAGAATGGAGTATGTAAAAGATGGGGACGTCATGTGTTGTCTATAGTCATAAGCATAGATTATGAAGAATGTGGAATTAGAATTTTGCAGGTAAGTGTGAATTTTGCTTGTTACTACAGGATGCCGAAGGACTGGAATTTGGAGGCATACACATGACTGCAGAAATACATATTGAAATATTCAGCCGGTTCCGACAAAGTTAAATGAAACATGAATATATTTTGGTCACATTACAGCATAGGCCTTAAGACCACTTTTGTCGATGCATGTGATAAGGGTCCATTATTTTGTCTGTGGTTTTAAGTTAATGTTTTCTTGTAATCTTCAAATACTGTTTATTAGGCAGTGTAGTGTGGGCAGAAATGTTGCTCAGTGTGTCTGTGTTGTAGGTAGAAATGAAAACCTGAATCACCAGGACTGCAGCGACACATATGTCGGAAAGCGGCAGCTTTGGCCCTGGATTCTAGGCCGTGTCCTTCTGAAATCGTGTAGTAACAAGCAAAATTCTAACTCCACATTCTAATCTATGCTTATGATTATAGACAACACACATCCCCATCTTGCACATATTCCATTCTCATAAAAACACAACCTAAGCACACAACATTCTGCTCTGCTTCCACTTGCTTAGTCACAGACACAAATTATAAATGCACTCTCCTTTTGGGTAATGGACAGTAGTTTCGCACATCTGCCGTAAGTGGTGTTCCTTTCTCTCGATGGTATTAATGCAGGTCTGACGCGAGGGGCGCTACTCCTCTTCCACCTCCTCCAGAAGATGATCTCTGCCCAAGACACAATCAAACCTTCGAAGATGACGTGACCTATATGGACCCTGTACTAAAGGTCTGTACTAACTCCAGCTACGAAAGTGGCAGTAGATCCGTCGCTGCAACAGCCACCTACTATTTAGACTTTTGCAATCAAATCAACGAATGCAGATGAATAAGATATGTTTCATCACATGTTATTAATTACCAACATGTTTCCATCGCTTTTGCAATCATCATCAGGGTAGGTTTACAAGAGTATGAAGTATACAATAATCTGCCACACTGAATATCGGGAACCATTCATTGTTATAATAAGTGTCTCAAACTTTAGTTCCACTGACACACTTTGATAGTTTACTTCAATAATATGCCATGGCAGACACTCTGAACAGCTTCATAAAAAAAGGTATTTCTTTTATGTCTGTACAAAATTTGCAAACTGCCACACTTCTTACACTTTCCAAACATGAACCATCTAAACAGGCATTTGAATAATATTCTTGTGACACCGGACAGACACCTCTTGAATCATCCTCTACAATACAATAATAGTATTACCTATTCTGTAGTTTGGATGTGATTGTTCCTTTGTTACTCATTTGTCATTTTTTCTGTCTCCTCTTCCTTCCTAATTGGTTCTGAAATTTCTGGGCTTGTAGGTTTTTCGTTTCTGTACACAAAACACAGGTTATGGTGTCTGAACAGGCTGTGATTTAAGTAATTCTGCAAATGTTGTAATGTTCAAAAGAATTGTGGCTCAGAGACTGAGAATTGGTTTTGGTAGCATACACGGTTGTTTTATTAAATGGAGGCAAAATTGGTAACACTGAATGAATGAATGAGTGAGTGAATAATATTAATAAAATGAAAACATACAACCGGTCTCAATCTTTAAATGCTGTAGATTTTCTTTAATTATCATTCATTCATTCTTTTGGCACGTGCAGAATACGACGACTCCTTACCATTCTCAGGAGCTTCTTCCATTCCTCTTTGTTATGTACTTTTTCCTGCCACCCTTCTCCACCAACTATTCACCCATCCTCTCTCACCTCATCTTGCCATCTATATCTTGGTCTACCTCTCAATCTTGTTCCCAAATTCATATATAATACTCTTTTGGTAATTCTATTTTCTTCCATTCTCTGTACATGCCCAAACCGACGTAATCTATTTAAACTTATTGTCTCTTGTAGTAGGTTTTTTAATGCCTGCATAAATTTCTTTATTGGTTAATATCCTCCAATTTTCTTTTTCATTTTCAATTATCATGGTAGCACAAAATAAAACACATGAAAAAAAATAAATAAATAATTACATGTGCTCTAACCAAAACAGAATCAATCATATTCTAACCAACAGAAAGCTCCAGTTTTACTTGTGTGTGCTTTTTGTATGTTTCACATCTCATTTTGAACACCACACACTCTATCTACTTCCATTTTAACCACTATATGTCACATGATTGTCTGGGCTGCATGCTTAAGATATTTATACAGACTATACAAATGTTTTTAATTAATATTGAGATAGTAACATAATATCATATTAAATATAACAAAACAGTTACACAATATGCTATAAAATAAATTTTCACACTATAATCATTTACTACAACTTCCAAATTCAAAAATGTCATAAATAGTTTTAGTACTTTAATTGGATTCCTTTCAATGGTCACACTAAGAATTTGACTTTTTTCAAGTTACCAACTTAATGCACACTTCCTTTATTCTGTAACAATATATATGTTACATTATAATCCTCAACATGTTTCGAGCAGTACCTTGC
>Ga0209628_10001563_pt1 | contig 14955 bp, 13 predicted proteins | sample TergutCu122P4_FD_187285 | JGI IMG/M metagenome (GOLD analysis project Ga0209628, IMG submission 187285) | Cubitermes ugandensis P4 segment gut microbial communities from Kakamega Forest, Kenya - Cu122 P4 (SPAdes) (version 2) | ecosystem: Host-associated > Arthropoda: Insects > Digestive system...
ACATCGCCATGTCCGGTGATGAAGATCACCGGCAATGAAGAATGCCGCTTGGTGAGATTTTCAAACAATTCCAGTCCGCTCACGCCCGGCATGCGCACGTCGAGCAACAGGCATCCGGCAAGATGCCTGTCCCAGATCGCAAGAAAATCTCTGGCGCTGGAAAAAGCCCTGACCGCATAACCATGCGACTCCAGCAGCCAGACCAGGGAATCCCGTTGGGCATCATCATCATCGACAATGAAAATCTGTTGACTGGACGCCTCCTGGGGCTCAGATATCGCTTTGCTCGCCGCTTCATTCACGGGCTGCCTCCTTGATGGGCAGGGTAAATGTAAAGATAGTACCGCCTTCCGGATTCAATTCCGCAATCAGGTGTCCATTGTGGAACTCGATGATCGAGCGGCAAATGGTCAACCCCATTCCCATGCCCTCATCCCTGGTCGTGACAAAAGGCTGAAACAGCCATTCCCTGTCTCCCTCGCCGATGCCGTGGCCCCGGTCGATCACCGCGATTTCCACGAAACGTTCGTCCCTTGTCCGCGCCCTCACCTTCAGCACGCGCGCATCACTCGGGGTGTCATTCATGGCATCCAGCCCGTTGCGCACGAGATTGAGCAGCACCTGTTCGATCATGATCTGATCGGCGTGGACATCCGGCAGATTGGGCGCCACCTCGGAGAACAGGCGGATACCGCGTCGGCGGGCATCAATCTCGACCAGCGCCAGCGCGTCTTCCAGGATGGCGGCCACGGAAGTCGGGCGGCGGCGCGGTTCGCTCTTTTTCACGAACGCGCGGATGCGCGCAATGATCTTGCCCGCCCGTTCAGCCTGAGCCGCCGCTTTTCGCATCGCGGGCAGCAATTCCCCCACGCCCGCTCCGCCCTGCATGCGCGCGGCGCAGCCATTGCAGTAGTTGGCAATGGCAGCCAGGGGTTGATTGAGCTCATGCGCCAGCATCGAGGCCATCTCCCCCATCGTGATCAGCCGCGCGGTGCGCGCCGTGCGTTCCTCCTGCTGGCGGGCGATTTCAGCGGTTTTCTTGCGATCCGTGATGTCGGTGGCAATCCCCAGCCGAACGATGCGCTCATCCACCCAGAGCACCGCCTGTTCCCGCACGTGATACCAGCGCCCGGTGCGCGGTTGCAGCAGTTCCCCGTCGAAAAGCTCGCAGGGCGCATCAGCGGCCCCTACTCCACGCGGGTCTACCCGGTAATCTCCGCGCTCCGGCACAGGCACGATCAACCCGCGCAAAACCTGACCCACGGCATCGAACCCGTGCAGCGCCTGAAAAGCGCGGTTGGCGAAAAGAATTTCGCCGCTATGCGCATCGGCTGCGTATACGGCAGCCTCCAGCCCATCCAGCACTGCTTTCAGAGGCTCGCTCGCGCCATTGACTGTAACTGTAATTGTTGCGTTTTCCATTCATTCCCGATTCGACAGACGCGCCCGTGGCAGTTTAGCGTTACAGAATCTGCTTGGGCTAGAATTAAGTGGTATACGAAACCAACGAGATCAAGACAATGAGCGCAGACATCATCCGTCTGAACGATATCCGGCGCATACGCGATGAGGCCGAATGCCTCGCAGACGGACCAACGGTGGACGCCGCCATCGAGCGCATGGCCCAGGCCATTACTGCGCGGCTATCCAATGCCGACCCGCTCATTCTCGCGGTCATGAACGGTGGACTCATTCCGGCCGGACGCCTGTTGCCCCGGCTCGATTTTCCGCTCGAACTCTCCTGGCTCCACGCAACCCGCTACGGTCAGAGCTGTGAAGGCGGAGAAATCGAATGGCGCGCGCACCCGAACGTCAACGTGCAGGGCCGCACCGTGCTCATCGTCGATGACATTCTCGATGTCGGCCATACCCTGCTTGCCATCATCGACCATCTGCGCGAACAGGGCGCAAGCGAAGCGCTCACTGCGGTGCTCATCGACAAACAGCATGACCGCAAGGCTCGCCCCGGCTTCAAGGCCGACTTTACCGGGCTGGAACTTCCGGATCGTTTCCTGTTCGGTTCGGGGATGGATTATCGCGGGTACTGGCGCAACGCCGTCGGTATCCATGCCGTAAAAGGTTTATGACTCTGAAACCGGAAGACGCAATGCTGATCACCTTCAAATCCAAAGCCGGGGCGGACGTTCTCATGTTCGGCGATGCCGCCCAGCAGTTACTCACCCTGCTCGACAAGGACTGCAAAGCCACGCAGGGCATCATCACCGTCGAACAGTTGCCCGCCGCCATCGCACGGCTGGAATCCGCCATCGAGGCCGAAAGCGCGCAGAAAATTACGAAGAGCGTCGACGAACGCGAAGCCGAGGAAGAGGCCGAAATCGAGGCTGGACGCATCGGCATGGCCGCTATTGTCAACCTCGCCCAGCGCGCCTGGCCGCTACTCGATCTGATGCGCTGCGCGCGCGCCGCCAAGGCGCCGGTGATTTGGGATGGGCGGTAGCGCGCGGTAGTCATCGGGGTCGGCTTCACCTACCCCCAATACCGCCGGGTTTCAGCCTCCCCTCTTGAGGAAGACTGAAACCCCCGACATGCTCAGAAGCGGTAGCCCACTCCAAACCGGATGACCGGGTAGTACTGAAAGCCGTCTACGTCGTCTTTCAACTTCTTCCTTTCCACCTGAAGGTCGTCATTCAACTGGCTGCACTCCGTTGCGCCGAGTTTGCAATTACGGTTCTTCAGTGAAACGGAAGGCGATCCCTGGAAGATCACGCCGAGATCGCCCGAAAACGACCATCCCTTTTTACTGGGCGCGTTCCCCCAGCCGATGCCGACATACGGCGCAATGTCGTTGAAACTGATCCGGCCTTTCAGATCTCCAGCATCTGTAGCATCGTATTCATTGCCATTGATCTCATACTTCCCGCCATGGTTGGCCTTCGCCCTGGCTTCGATCTTGTTGCCGTTCCACAGAACCCCCGCCGTCAGACGAAAGCCGTTCTCCAGCGGATGCCAGTCGGCCAGGGCGTCGATGGTATTGAGCTTGAGCTTGTACTTGTAATCCACATCGGACGTGCTGCCCGTCGTGTTGTAATCGAAGTAGTTCACCCCAAACCGCGCATTCAATGTCCGAAACACCGGAACGGAAACATGCACGCCGACGCCCGTCGTGCCCAGTTCGGCGGAAACGCCTACGCCTTCGGCCAGAACGGGTTGAGAAAAACAGGCAAATACCGCCGCCGCAATGAGCGTCTTATGTGAAACGGTTTTCATGCTTGAACTCCCCAGAAAATCCACACTGTTGTACTCGTATTCCCACCCTTGATCAGTTTCAAAATGAAGAGTAGCGTCCGGATAGTTTTTATCCAGGAAATATGCACGAGCCAGTTCCAGGCACACGCGTGACAGATCCGGCTTGTGGTTGAGAATGGCGATGAATTTGTGTCCTTCGATAAGAAGTGTCCCTACTAACCATCCAAAGGTTGCTCGCACGTCGGCCTTGACTCGACAAGAGATTGAACTCAATCCAAAAAGAAGATTTAATGTAATTCAAAAATGTTGCGCGAAATGAGTTCCCGCCGGTTTCCCCCCTCTCCGTCCGAATTTCGCGGAGATTATCCACATGGAGATTTTTCATGAAGAAGTATGCAGCTGAATTTATTGGAACGTTCTGGCTCGTTCTCGGTGGTTGTGGCAGCGCGGTATTGGCTGCGGCCTTTCCGGAACTCGGCATCGGGCTGGCGGGGGTTTCGCTCGCCTTCGGTCTGACCGTGCTCACGATGGCCTACGCAATCGGTCATGTTTCCGGTTGCCACCTGAATCCGGCGGTTTCTATCGGTCTTTTCGCGGCAGGCCGCTTCGAGAGCAAGGAACTGGCCCCCTACATCATCGCTCAGGTTCTCGGTGGCATCGTCGCCGCCGGCGTCCTGTACCTGATCGCCAGCGGCAAACCGGGTTTCGAGCTGGGCGGTTTTGCCTCGAACGGTTACGGCGAGTTCTCGCCCGACAAATATTCGCTCGTCTCCGCGCTGGTCTGCGAAATCGCAATGACTGCGATCTTCCTGTTCGTCATCATGGGTGCGACGAGCAGAAAAGCGCCGCCGGGATTCGCGCCGATTGCGATCGGCCTGTGCCTGACGCTGATCCACCTGGTGTCCATTCCCGTCACCAACACGTCGGTCAATCCCGCGCGCAGTACCGCTGTGGCGGTTTTTGTCGGGGGCGAGGCAATCGCGCAACTCTGGCTGTTCTGGGTAGCGCCCATCGTGGGCGGCGTGCTGGGTGCGCTGGCTTATAAGGCTATCGACACGGAATAGGTTGTCTGAACCGTAGGGGCGAAAAATTTTTCGCCCCTACAACAACGCCGCGTTCTCTGGCAACCCCGTCCCGGGATCAAGCCCTTTTGCTCGCGCCATTTCCTCAATGCGCGCTTTGGCAGGCAAGGAAGGGGCTTGGTCTTTTTCCCATTTTTTGACCCATTCGATCTGCCCGTCCCATGCGGAAAGTTCAGCCGGCGGCAAGGGGACGATCTGCTCGATTTCGTCAACGGTGATGGGAAGATAGTCGTAACTGGAAAGAATGTTCCAGAGCTTTTCATAGCGGGCGGCGCGTTCTTCGTCCTTGGCCTGCCCTACGTAATTCAACTGATCCTCCGGGGCGGGGCCGCTGAATGCGTGTTTCAGCCAGATCGCTCCCTTTGAACTCCCTGCCCTGACAGCAAGTTGAAAGTACTTGAGCGCATCGAGGTACTGTTCTCTTCTCTTCAGACCAATGGCCGTATCAATGGCCGATTGCGCGTGCCCCTGTTCAGCCGCGCAGCGTTTCATGGCCTTGCCCGCCTTGTAGGGAACAGGGTTGCCAATGCCCATGCTGTGTAATTGCTCTCCCACGAACGCCTGGGCTTGCGGATCGCCCAGATCGGCAGCCCTCCTGAAGTATTGCAGCGAGGCGTTCAGGTCTTTTTCTACGCCATAACCCGTATCGAGCAGATAGCCCATCAGGGTGTAACCGTGGGGTATCCCCCGGCCAATGAGTTCTTCGGCAATGTCGACGGGTTTGGCGATGCGGTCGTCGTTGGTCGTGAGACCGCGCATCATCATGAAGGCAAGGTTGTGGGCGGCCTTGTCGTGGCCCCAGGCAGCGGCGATCCGGTAGAGGCGTTCGACTTCCGTGTAGACGGCAGGGTCTTCATCGAGAAGATTTTTCTGGTAGCGCCAGTGCGCGTTCTGGAAAAGCTGGTCGGCCTCCGGGTCGCGCGGCGGGATATGGTCTTCCTCGTAGGCGCTGGTGAAAGCAAATTGCTCTTCCGTCGGCGCGGCGTCGGCGCAGAAGTCGGTAGACATTGGAGTGGTTTCGATTGAGTTCAATCCATATCGGTAATCTTGGGATCGGCGCGCCGGAAGCCGCGCAGGGAGGCAACGGGAGAAAACCGATCTCTTTCGTTATTCCGGTTCTCGTCGATGATCCTGCCCCATTCCTCAAAGGCCAGCCTCGCGTTGTCCTGCGCGCCCCTCCCGTTTGTGTGCTGGGCCCACAATTCCCGCCGGGCTCCTCGGGTGATGTCTGCCTGGGCATGGGCAATGTTTATCTCGCTGTCCGTTTCCATGCTCCGGGTGTTGATGTTGGCGCTGCCCAGGGTCATGTAAACGTCATCGACCATCATGAGCTTCGAGTGGACGTAGACTTCGGGCCAGGGCGCGCCCGCCGGGGTATCCGGGGCGGTGAGCGTGCAGATGTGGGTTTTGAGGCCGGGGCGCTCTTCAGGCTTGATGATTTTGCCTTCGACATCGCTCTGTAGCGCTGTCAATTGCGCCTGCAACTGCTTTCTCTGCGTTTCCAGTTCGGCAATTTTCGCCTTGTCTCGGGAGGCGGCGCTGGTGTAGAGATTGATATCGGCATCGAGCGTCCCCGGCATATTCCCTTCGAGCTTCCTGATCTCCTGATCTATCTGGTGAATCCGGACATAGAGGTCGTCGATGCGTTTCTTCCGCGCAATACCGGGAATGACATCCGAGCGCCCGAGGCTGTCGAGCATCTGCCAGGTTTTTTGCGTGCCAATGCCAAGCCCCTCGTCGCTGCTATTGGTAATTACAAAGAGATAAAGCTGTCTGCCCGCCCTGCTGGCGTTCAGCGCGGCTTCCTTGATCCATTCGGCCATCGGCGGCCAGCGGAAGTATTGGTTTTCGATGTAGATGAAACTGGAAGCGTTCCTGATGACGTGCTTGTAGCTGTCCCGGATGTCGAACCGGGGAGGTTTGTTTTGCACCTGGGTGCGGATGATCTGCGCGCCACCCGTCATGATGCTGCCGAGCGTGGCCTTGACGGTTTCACGGGTTGCGCCTCCCGCCTCGCATGCCACGAGTTTCGAGGTGTAGAGGGGAAAATTCCTGAAGTGCGCATCGGTGAGATCAGGCAGTCCCTTGCCGCCCTCCTTTTCCCACGCAGTTCTGAAATTCGAAAAAAGGTCGCCCACGACGGGGCCGGTGACGCGGCTGGACAGGTCTTGCCGGGGAGTGGCGACATTACGGCCCTTGCCCGGCTCTCCGGAATAGTAGCGATAACTGTGTCTGGTGGCGTCCCAATAAAGATCGAGCGTGTTGTGACCCATGACGAAGGCCACATGGTCGTCCGGCAATTCCACGTCGATAAGGACCACTTTCTGATGATGACTTGGGGCGACGGCCATGCCAGTGCGGTGCATGGCGCTGATGTCCTTGTCCGTGTAGGCCCTGTATTGGATGTCCTGCCGTTCGGCCAACGTGAATCCGCGTACCCGGAATTCGAGGTTCTCCTGTATTTTTTCCAGTTCCCTGTCCGTGCGGCTGGGGACGTGGCTGGGCCTGGGGATGCGCTTTTCGGCTGTGACGCCGTAGAAGTAGCTGCTATCGACAACGCTCGGGACGATACTTTGCTGCCGCGTGCGGTCGAAATTCGCGTACCACCACTGATCGTACTCGTACTGGTTTTTTGTGTGCGTTTTGGGGCGATCTCCAATGTTCCCGGGCTGCCGTCCCGGAGTGTTGGCTTCGCCCTGCACGCCGGTTGCGTTGATTCCGGGCAGTTCCACAAAAGCCCAGCACAACACGCGCACCTTGACGCCTTGCAGCGCTCTTTCTTCGAGCAGTTCGCCAATGGAGGGCGAACTGCCATTACGCACAAAATACATCGAGGGCTGAAAACCCCAGCAGATGTAGCTGACCGAACGTTTGGCCTCCCGAATCGCCCGATGCAGTTCTCCAAAGACTGCCTCGCCGCAATTGAGCATCTTGAATGTGCAGTTTCGGTAGCCGTATTCCGTTGCGCCGATGAACCACTGCGGCGGGGCCTGGGTCAGATTGTCAGCCATTTGCGGATTTCCCTTTTTGATTAAACGACAAAGGCATCAACTATATAGAAGATACCTCAAACGGAAGAAATCCGGAAATTTCGGCCAAAATCAACGCAAAAGCCGCATCAAACTCCCTGTTTGAGACTCGCGGCAATGAAATCGTCAAGATCGCCATCGAGCACGGCCTGGGTATTGCCGACTTCGTAATTGGTGCGCAAATCCTTGATCCGCGATTGGTCGAGCACGTAGGAACGAATCTGGTGTCCCCAGCCGATGTCGGATTTGCTGTCTTCCAGCTTTTGCTGTTCGGCCTGGCGCTTGCGCAGTTCCAGTTCATAGAGACGGGCCCGCAACATCTTCATGGCCTCATCCTTGTTGCGATGCTGCGAGCGGTCGTTCTGGCACTGCACCACGATGTTGGTCGGCAGATGGGTGATGCGTACCGCCGAATCGGTCTTGTTGATGTGCTGACCGCCCGCGCCGGAAGCGCGGTAGGTGTCGATGCGCAAGTCTGCGGGATTGACCTCGACCTCGATCGAATCATCGACTTCCGGGTAGACGAATACCGAACTGAAGCTGGTATGCCGCCGCGCGTTGGAGTCGAACGGGGATTTACGCACCAGCCGATGAATGCCCGTCTCAGTGCGCAGATACCCGTAGGCGTATTCGCCATTTACCTTGATCGTGCAGTTCTTGATGCCGGCCACATCCCCTTCGCTCTCTTCGAGCAGTTCGACCGCAAAACCTTTTTTCTCCGCGTAACGCAGGTACATGCGCTCCAGCATCGAGGCCCAGTCCTGCGCCTCGGTGCCGCCCGCGCCAGCCTGGATTTCGACAAAGCAATTGGCCGGGTCCATCGGGTTGGCGAACATGCGGCGGAATTCGATTCCTTCGATGGTTTCCGCGAGAGATTGCAGATCGCTCTCGACGGCTTCGAAGGTGCCGTCGTCATCTTCGGTCTGGGCAAGATCGAACAATTCCTTGAGATTGCGCGCTTCAAGGCTGGCGGCGCCGAGAGTCTGGACGATATCTTCGAGCTGGCGTTTTTCACGTCCCAGTTCCTGCGCGCGTGCGGTATCGCTCCAGACGGCGGGATCTTCCAGAGCGCGGTTGACTTCTTCCAGCCGGGTCAGTTTGACTTCGTAGTCAAAGATACCCCCGTAGGGCGCGCGCGCGCGTGGCGAGGTCGCTGATGCGTTCGGCGATGGCGTTCTGACGTTCTGCTTCCATGATGCTGCTCTTCGTATATTAGAAAAGTTGCGTAGTATAGCGGCGAACCGACGGAGGAGCGCCGGAAGGATTCCAGGATGAACGCACAGGAAAAATCTGTCCCAGACGAAGCCATGGCGCGCCGGGCCGCGATGCGCAAGCGCGCGCAGGCCGTGCGGGAAGCCGCGCCGGATCGAATGCGCGCCGTGTGGGAAACATCCATCATGGGTCATCTCGATACACTTATCGCCCAACTCGCGCCGCGTGTGCTCGCCTTTTGCTGGCCGTTTCGCGCGGAGGCGGACTGCCGCGAATGGGTCGAACGCTGGCTGGACGGGGACGCGACCCGTATCGCGGCCTTGCCGGCGGTGCTGGAAAAGGATGCGCCGCTCGTCTTCCGGCGCTGGGCGCCGGGCGTGGAACTGGCGCTCGACCGGCAGGGCATCCCGTTTCCGGCGCATGGAGAGGCGGTTACGCCGGATGTGGCGCTCGTGCCGCTCAACGCGTTCGATGCGCGCGGATACCGACTCGGCTACGGCGGCGGCTATTTCGACCGCACGCTGGCCGCGATGCGGATGATCACGGTGGGAGTCGGCTTCGAGCTTGGGCGCGAAAACGATGTTCTGCCGCAACCCCACGACCGCGCAATGAACTGGCTGGTGACGGAGGCCGGAGTTTTTCCTGCTGCGCGGGGGTGAGTCCGGCGCTGTTATCTTGCATTTTCATTAAATCCTGTCATCATATGCCTTTAGTATTTCACGTTCTCTCCTGAACATTGAAACCTCCAAAGGCATCAAGATGGGTCACCATTTCTACTCGCCGCGCAACGATGCATTGTTCAAACGGATTTTCGGCGACAGCCGGGACATTGAACCGCTCGTCTGCTTCCTGCAAGCCGTGCTCGACCTCCCGACAGACGAGTACGATGAAGTCACCATTGCCAACCCGTTTCTGGCCCGCGAAAGTCCGGACGATAAGCTGGGTATTCTCGATGTCAGAATCAAGACGCGCACAGGCAAGATCATCGACATCGAAATTCAGATCTGCGATCACCCGCAGATACGCGAACGGATCGTTTTCTATCTGGCCAGACTGGTCACAGAGCAGATCGGTGAAGGTGACGACTACTGGAAAATCCAGCGTTCGATCTGCATCATCATCACGGATTTTGTACTGGTCACCGAAAATGCGAGCTACCATAATCGGTACACGCTACGTGATCCAGCGACAGGCTCCCAGTTCTCCGACCTGTTGGAAGTCGACACGCTTGAGTTGCCCAAGCTCTCGGCAAACGGCGAAAGAACGGAACTCTGGGACTGGCTGAAGTTCCTGGATGCCCGCAGTGAGGAGGAACTGATGGTGCTGGCCGAAAAAAACCCGCATGTGAAAAAAGCCGTCGCAAAACTGATGTCGCTGACCGCCGACGAACAGGTGCGAATGGAAGCCGAGTCGCGCGAAAAACTGCGCAGGGATATCGCCGCGCAGATGAAAGCGGCGAAGGAAAGCGGCGAGGCGATCGGCAAAGCCAAAGGCCGGGAAGAAGGACTTCTTTCTGTTGCGCGCAATCTGCTCGACCTTGGCAGACCTGTTGAGGAAATCGCGCAGGTCACTGGTTTTTCACGCGAAAAAATCCAGTCACTGACTCACTGACAACCCGCCCCGAGCAGGTCGAGACTCACGCCACCTCGAAACTGCTAGTGGAAAACTCCGCGTAATAGCGCCCGGACGCGGCGGTAAACTTCAGCACACAATAATCCGGATCCGTCACGCCTTCGCGGTAATAGAGCGTGTCGCCCTCGCGCCAGATCATCTCCTTTGTCGTCGCATCCTCGCACACCTCCATGCTGCCTTGCAGCATCACGCCCCGGAAAGCGTCACGGTCGAAAAAGTAGATGCACGCCTTCGGATTGGCGCGAAATTGCGCCACGCGCATGCTGGAAGTGTTGGTGGTGAACCAGAAGGTCTTGATGCCGTCACGCTTGCGCGGTTCGAGCATGGCCTTGATGTTGGGAAAACCGTCCTGACCGACAGATCCCACGATCGACACATTCCGGCGGTCGATGAATTCACCGATCATTTGAGCCGTCATTTGCATTTCGCTTCCTCCCTCTTCGCCGCATGGTACGATTCAAGCATCATCCATTGAACCGCGCAACCAGTCGTTTTAAAACCCTACGAGGCCCGGCCATGCCCAGCGTAGACATCAAAGTACCCGATATCGGCGATTTTTCCGACGTCCCCATCATCGAACTCTTCGTCAAGCCAGGGGACGCCATCGCGGTGGATGACGCCATCTGTACGCTGGAATCCGACAAGGCCACGATGGATATACCTGCAACAGCAGCAGGCGTGGTCAGGGAAATATTGGTCAAAATTGGAGACCGGGTTTCCGAAGGCAGCCTGTTGATTCGCGTTGAACACGCATCGGATTCAACCCCCGCCGCTCATGGCGTGACGGCTCAAACCGGCGCGCCCGCCCCTGCCCCAGCCGCCAATGCAGCGCCCGCCGATCTCGAATGCGACCTGCTCGTCCTTGGAGGCGGCCCTGGCGGCTATTCCGCGGCCTTCCGCGCCGCCGATCTGGGTCTGAAAACCATCCTCGTCGAACGCTATCCCACCCTCGGGGGCGTTTGCCTCAACGTCGGCTGCATTCCCTCCAAGGCGCTGCTGCATGTCGCCGCCGGCATTGAAGAAGCCGCTCATCTCGAAAACTGCGGCGTGCGCTTTGCCGCTCCCGCGCTCGACCTCGACAAATTGCGCGCCCACAAAAACGGTATCGTCAAAAAGCTCACCGACGGCCTCGCGGGCATGGCAAAAGGCCGCAAAGTGCAACACCTGCAAGGCGAAGGCCGATTCATCGACCCGCACCGACTCGAAGTCACGCCCGCCAGCGGTGAAAAACAGACCGTCACCGTAAAATTCACCCAGGCCATCATCGCTGCCGGATCGCACGCCATAAAACTGCCCTTCATGCCGAAGGACGCGCGCATCATCGACTCCACCGGCGCGCTCGCGCTCAGCGCCATCCCCAAAAAAATGCTCGTCATCGGCGGCGGCATCATCGGACTGGAAATGGCCACCATCTACAGCACCCTGGGCGCGCGCATCACCGTGATGGAACTCTCCAATGGCCTCATGCCCGGCACGGATCGCGACCTCGTGAAAGTCTGGGAAAAGAAAAACGCGCACCGCTTCGACCGCATCCTGCTCAACACCGGCGTCACCGGCGCAAACGCCACGGAGGCCGGTATCGAAATCACCACCAGCACTGGAGAAAAGGAAACGTTCGACCTCGTACTCGTCGCGGTCGGCCGCGCGCCCAACGGCAAAACGATCTCTGCCGAAAAAGCGGGCGTGTTCGTCACCGAGCGCGGCTTTATCGCCGTCGACCATCGGCAACGCACCAACATGTCGCACATCTTCGCCATCGGCGACATCACCGGCAACCCGATGCTCGCGCACAAGGCCGTGCACGAAGGTCACGTCGCCGCCGAAGCCGCCGCTGGCCTGAAAACCGCGTTCGACGCCCTGCAAATTCCCAGTGTCGCCTATACCCACCCCGAAATTGCCTGGGCAGGTCAAACCGAAGAAACCCTCAAGGCGGAAGGTTGCGCATTCAAAAAGGCCGTCTTCCCGTGGGCCGCAAGCGGGCGCGCCATCGCCAACGGCGCGGAAGAAGGCTTTACGAAGCTCCTGTTCGACGTTGAGACCCACCGCATCCTCGGCGGCGGCATCGTCGGCGCGCACGCGGGCGACCTGATCGGAGAAGTCTGCCTTGCCATCGAAATGGGGGCGGACGCGACCGACATCGCCAAAACCATCCATCCGCACCCAACCCTGTGCGAATCCATCGGCATGGCAGCGGAAGTCGCGGAGGGAAGCTGCACGGATCTGCCGCCAGCGAGAACGAAAACTAGTCCACCGTAATCAGCTTGCGCTGTTTGAGCGCGATCTTTTTCCCCGTTCCCTGGCGGTAAAAGCTGACAGGTAACGATTCCTGCTTCACGGCGCCATCCGCTCCGATGCGCGCCTGCCGCAGGTCGAAATGCAGGTGTGGGCCACCGGCATAACCCGATTTACCGGACTTGCCGATCACCTGCCCCGCTTCGACCCATTCGCCGAGACGCACCGGTATGCTGTACGGGGCAAGATGCGCGTATTGGGCGAAAGTACCGTCGGCATGCATGATGGAGACGAGATTGGTTTTTTCGACGAGTTTCCTGTCTGCCCGCCCTTCGCTGAAGGCGTCCCTGATTTCAATCACGGTTCCTGCACGCGCAGCAAGCACGGGCGTTCCCTGGGGAACACTGAAATCGACGGCATAACGGTTCAAGGCATCCCTATGGGTCGTCAAAATACCATCAGGTTCCTGGGTGACGCGAACGAGTGCGCCTTTTTTGAAAGGCAGGCGATACCTGTAATGCCTGTCAGCCACGGCGAACATATTGCCAACGCTGTGCGTGTAGGTCATCTCCACCCGGCAGGGGTCCAGATTTTCTCTCGCATAAATCCGGGCAATCTCATGAGTGGAATTCGGTGCAATCACATCCCGCAAAGGCCCTGCCTGATTGGACCGATACTGATGCGCGTCTCCGGCAATCCTGACCACGACGCTGATCGGGGCAAAACTCTTGTTGACCGCAACAACCTGGCATGCCGATTCGGATTCGATTTTATCGACTCTGAAGGAAGAGTCTTCCGCGCTTCGCGCTAATGACGACAGCATTTCACAGACAAGAAAAACCGAAATGAAAAAAGGGGTTCTCAATAGCAATCCTCGTTTAACACGCTGAACACGGGTCTCGCGCTTGTCTCCGCCATTTATGGCTACGTTGCGCGAGAAAGCGTAACCAGGAGCCGCGTCTGGCAACAAACAGCGCCTTGGCTATCCGTAAGAATACGGTTTGTCACCTCATTTGTGTAACAGTACACTGCAGAAACGTTAAAATGTTTGAATTGTCCTGACCCTCCCGGTCAGGAGTTTTTCGATGCGTGCCCAAAAAGGTCACAATGAAATACCGTCTTCCGATTCTCATTTGCGTCCTGTTGCTTACTGTGATCGGCATTTTCTGGGTTCAACCCAGAATGGAGTCGGTAAAGCCGTCCGTCATCAAGACCAATTGCGACAGAGTGAAGCAATGCCTGAGAACTGAGGCCGCCTGGCCTCCGGGTATGGAGTACTGCCCCAAGATACTGGTTCCGGAGATGGTCAGGAGCCGCGCCAAGGATGGCCGTTGGGGCTATTCGATGGACTTCGGGGAATGCAGCAAGGATTCCGTCATTTCACCCCGATTCGATGCCGCAGAGAAATTCGGGTACAACGGGCTGGCGAAAGTCAGCCAGAATGGCAAATGGGGCTATGTCAACCTCAAGGGTGAAGAAATCATTCCGTTGCACTTCGACGAAGTGGGTGATTTCGATTACGGGCTGGTTCCCGTCAAATTGAACAATAAATGGGGTTATTTCAACGCCCAAGGCCAGATCGCGGTTCCTGTCGGCTTCGATGCAGTCTCGGGCATCTGGCGCGACGAGCTTTCAGCAGTACGACTCCAGGGGAAATGGGGTTACGTCAACCCCCGTGGCGAAACAGTCATCAAACCGGGTTTCGACAAGGCGACAGAATTCCGGAATGGATTGGCAAAAGTCGAAGTGAACAGGAGATGGGGTTTGATCAATACGGCGGGCGAGATCATCCTTGCGCCGACTTTCGATGCCATTTTTTCAACCAGTGATGTCCGTCTGTTGCTGGTTTCCCTCAACCGGAAATACGGTTACTTCGATAGCAAGGGCAAGGAAATCATCCCCCCTCGCCTCGTCAAGCCGGTCAAGGCGAGATATAACAGCGGCGGGGTCCAGGTCGTTCTCAACTCGGCTGCGCTGACGCCTGTCGCGACCTCTGCCTCCGCTGCCACCCCCGATGTGCTCATCAGCGCATGGTATTTCCTCGATTCGCCCAATGAAAAATTGCGTTTCGACGAAAACGGCAAGGCGCAACTCTGGCGCAGCGGGGAATGGTTCTATATCAGTTCGAAGGGTATGTTGGTAAAGCAATGACCACCCCGGCGCTTTGCGCCACCCCTCCACGGAGGGGAATCACCACCCCGCCCTTCGGGCGCCCCTCCTCGGAGGGGAATGGTTACCTCCTCGCCATTGTGCGCCGCAGTTTTGGCGGACGTTCCTTCTCGGATACAGCCTTTTGTGGCACAGGCTGACCCGCCAGACGACAGGCATCGGCTTCCGGCATTTCCATCCACATGCCGCGTTTCAACCTGGGCGGCAGTTCAACCGGGCCGTAACGCACCCGCATCAGCCGACTCACGGTGAAGCCGATGGCTTCTAACATGCGCCGCACTTCGCGGTTGCGCCCCTCCGGGAGCACGACCTTGTACCAGCGGTTTACGCCCTCCCCGCCCTGGGTGCGCAGCGAACTGAAACGGGCGGGGCCGTCTTCGAGCACGATGCCT
>Ga0209628_10001564_pt1 | contig 14954 bp, 11 predicted proteins | sample TergutCu122P4_FD_187285 | JGI IMG/M metagenome (GOLD analysis project Ga0209628, IMG submission 187285) | Cubitermes ugandensis P4 segment gut microbial communities from Kakamega Forest, Kenya - Cu122 P4 (SPAdes) (version 2) | ecosystem: Host-associated > Arthropoda: Insects > Digestive system...
GAATAAAAATCAATCAACTGATACAAAGTTTCTTTTGTCTTTTTTTCGTAAGCGTTATAAGAACGGATAAAACTGCATTGTTCGAGTTCTTCGAGCATTGCAGTCAGTGTTCCGCCGTCGGAATATCCGGTGGCATCAATAATTTCCTCACGGGTCAGACCTTTGCGTTTTTTCCCAAGCGCCTCAACAATTTTAACGTAGCGTTCTGATTGTTTGAACAACGATGCATACAGTTTTTTAAATTCTACCCTCAAAATCCCTTTTCTTTTAAAAAACAAATTATCAATATTTTGCGACAGACTCAATGATTTATCCAACTGCTCCAAATAATACGGGATACCGCCCATAATCATATAACATTCAGTAATTTGTTTGCGACTAAACACTATTTTATGACGTTTTAAAAATTCCTCACACTCTTTTAGCGTAAACGGTTCGATTGGTATCTGCCGTGTAACCCGGTTGTGCAACCCTCCTCGATTTTTGATTAATTTGTTAATCATCCACGAAGTAGACGACCCACACACAATCAAAAAAATATCGGGATTTGTCGAAGCCCATGAGTTCCAAAAATACTCTAATGCCGAAATAAATCTCGAACGGGGTGTATCTATCCAAGGCATTTCATCGATAAAAATGACTTTTCTGCCACGCTTTCTTGACTTTTCAAGCAAATGTCTCAATTGTGCAAACGCGTCGAACCACGAATGAACAACAGGATATTGTATTTTCCCGTATTCAAGCAAAGCCGACTTGAAGTTTTCAAGTTGCTGTTGTTTTCCAACTTTTTCAACCCCAGTAAAATAGAATGTAAACTGCTGTTTGAAATATTCTTTTATGAGAAATGTTTTGCCTACACGCCGCCTTCCAAAAACTGCTATAAATTCCGGTTTTTCTGATTCAAGATATTGACCTAAAATATATTGTTCTTCTTCTCTTCCAATGATATAAGCCATATTAATATGATTTTAATCTGGCTGCAAATATAAAAAAAATACAGATTCCGCTGGTTATTGACCTGTCAGGTTTCTAAAACCTGACAGGTCTTAAATCCTACTGGGTATTTCTTTTTGTATAATTACATTTGCCTGTATAAAAATTTTCTGTAATTTTGGAGTTTGGTACAATTTATAATTTTCAAATGACCTGTAATTGCAAAACCGGCACAGCCGAAACAAAAGAATCAATGTTTTCCCGCGTCGACGCCATTATCGACAGGGTAGGAACATCGCGGCGGATGATTATCCCATTACTGCAAAACCTTCAAAATGAGTTTCGTTACCTGCCGGCAAATGCCCTTGAACGCATCTATGAACGGACGGAAATAGACCGTGCGCAGTTAATTTCTGTTTCCACGTTTTATTCGCAGTTCCGGTACATTCCTTACGGAAAACACCTGATAAAAGTATGCACCGGAACTGCTTGCCACGTGAAAGGCGCCGGTAATGTATACGACGCTTTCCGCCGTGAACTGAAAATGACCGGTGACAACATCACTACCGGTGATCAACTTTTTTCAATCGAAAAAATTGCCTGTCTGGGCTGCTGTACTTTGGCGCCAGTGGTGCAGATTGATGAAAAGATTTACGGTCATATCCTTCCCGGAAAGGTAAACGAGGTGATTGGCGATTTTCTTGTTCAACAGGAGCAAGAGGAAAGGGGAAGGAATGAAAAGGAAAAAACGAAACGGCAGATAGCCGGTGAAATACGTCTTGGGATGGGTTCGTGCTGTCAGGCAAGTGGCTCGGCGGATATTTACAAGGAACTTGTGAAGGCATCCAGAGAGTTGGGCATCGAAGTCAATATCAAACCGGTAGGCTGCGTGGGCGTTTGCAACAAGGTTCCACTAATTGATGTAGCCCCTCCTACCCCCCCCATTGGAGGGGACGGAGCACTTTTTCGTTACCCAAATGTCAAAGCGTCAGAAATAAAGGAAATTCTACACCATCACTTTCAACCTGCTGGCTTTCTGAAACGGTTAAAAAACAATATTCTCAATCATGTAGACACCTTCCATACAGATACCACATGGGACAATGTGATTTGGAAACCCCATCACGAACGCATGGGCGTTATTGACAGTTTTCTTGATGGGCAAAAACATATTTCTACCGAAGGTTATGGATTTCTTGCCCCGTTAGATATTGATGAATATATTGCACACAAGGGATTTGAAGCATTGCGAAAAGCGCTTTCTCAAGATTCAAAAATTCAAAAATTCAAAAATTCAAAATCTCCTGGAATTTTGGAATCTTGGAATCTTGGAATTGTAAATACCATCATTGCGAGTGGTCTTCGTGGACGGGGCGGCGGCGGTTTCTTTACGGGGAAGAAATGGGAAATAGTGGCAGCATCGGATGCGAAGGAAAAATATGTGATTTGCAACGGCGATGAAGGCGACCCCGGTGCATTTATGGACAGGATGATGCTTGAATCGTACCCGTTTCGGGTGATTGAGGGAATGATTATTGCAGGATACGCTGTGGGCGCCGGCAAGGGTATTTTTTACATCCGCGCTGAATATCCGCTGGCGGTAGAACGTATTCGCAAGGCAATTGAACTTTGTCGCGAGCGAAATTTGGTAGGTGACAACATCATGGGAAGTGACTTCTCTTTCCACATCAGTATTTTCGAGGGTGCCGGCGCTTTTGTGTGCGGCGAAGAAACAGCGTTGATTGCCTCCATCGAGGGCGAGCGCGGATTCCCGAAACAGCGCCCCCCTTATCCAGCAGTGAATGGGTTATTCGGGCAACCTACATTGGTCAACAATGTGGAAACATTCAGTCAGATACCCTACATTGTGCGTAACGGAGCAGAAACCTACGCACAAACTGGCACAGAAACAAGCAAGGGTACCAAAGTATTTGCCTTGGCGGGAAAAATCAATCACGGCGGTTTGATTGAAGTGCCGATGGGTATCTCGCTCAACCGGGTTATAGAAGAGATTGGCGGCGGCGTGGAAAAGGGCGAACGACTAAAGGCAGTGCAGATAGGAGGTCCGTCAGGCGGCTGTATTCCGGCGCATTTATGTGATGTACAGGTAGATTTCGACGCTTTTACGCAGATGGGCGCTATGATGGGTTCAGGCGGATTGGTAGTGTTAAGCGAAAGCGACTGCATGGTGGATGTTGCCCGGTATTTCTTGAGTTTCACATGCGACCAGTCGTGCGGTAAATGTACTTTTTGCCGCGTGGGTATCCGCCGAATGCTTAGTATACTCGATCGTTTGTGCAGCGGAAAAGCCGAACCAAAGGATATTAACAAATTAGAAGAACTTGCGCTAAACGTTAAAAAAGCAGCCCTCTGCGGTTTAGGCAAAACAGCTCCCAACCCCGTACTTACCACCCTGAAATATTTCCGCGAAGAATACGAAGAGCATGTTAAAGGCGTTTGCAAAACAGGAACCTGCAAAGATATGGTTCAATATGTGGTTACTGAAGATTGCACTGGTTGTACCAAATGCGCCAAAGCCTGTCCGGTGGATGCGATTCCCTATACGCCGTACGAAGTACATGCCATTGATGTTGATAAATGCGTTAAATGTGGGTTGTGTATTGATGAGTGTAGTTTTGATGCGATAAAAATAAACCCTAAAAAAGATCAGTCCAATTGAATTGACCAACATCAAACAATCCTTTATCACCAAGTTTTAATTCGGGAATAACTAATAAAGCCATAAACGAAAGTGTCATAAAAGGTGATGTCAATTTGCTACCCATACGTGAAGCAACTGAATTTAATTTTTCGTATGCAAGTGCAACTTCTTCGCCAGAGGCAGACGACATCAAACCGGCAATATCTAAATTCAATCCTATGATTTGCTGACGATATATAGCTGCTAATCCGCCTTTTATATCGATTACATGATTTATTGCTTTAACTATTGAAATATCGTCACAACCTACAGCGACTATGTGATGACTGTCGTGCGCTACGGTTGAAACCAAAGCGCCCTGTTTCAAGCCAAATCCATGAATAAAAGCTACAGCGGGTTTTGCTGGCTGGTAGCGGTTCAACACTACAATTTTCAGAATATCAGCGGTTGTATTTGAAATCATGGGGAATCCTTTCTTTACGTCGGCGAAATTTTTTTTAGTAAATAATTCACCATCAAAAACCTGCATGACTTTCATTTTATCAGAAGTAGCTACAACCTGAATATCAGAAACGGTGATTGGAGTAGCGCCAAAACAGTTTGAAACGCTTGTCATGGCGGGCTTTAACTGTAAATCTGGCTCATCTCCTATCCTGTTGAACACACAAATACCACGCGAGAAGGATTGCAGAACATTAAATTCTTCAAGATTATCCACAATAATGAAATCAGCATAATCGCCAACCTGTACTAACCCTAAATCTATTTGATAATGTTCACAAGGATTCAATGTGGCTGCACGTAAAATGGAAAACAAATCCAATCCTTTTTCAACGCCTTTTGCAATAAGTTTGTTGATATGCCCACGTAGTAAATCATCAGGATGAAGATCGTCAGTACATAACATCACCTTATCCGGGTATTTATCAATCAACGGACACAATACATCAAAATTTTTCGCTGCACTGCCTTCGCGAATCAGAATTTTCATTCCTGCATGGATTTTCTCTTCGGCTTCTTCAACTGTTGTACATTCGTGATCAGTAGATATTCCGGAATCAATATAACTTTGTAACGCTTCGCCGGAAAGCCCCGGAGCGTGGCCATCAATAGTTTTTCCGTATTTTTTGGCAACGGCGATTTTTGCCATCACTTCAGGATCGTTATGAACTACTCCGGGAAAATTCATCATTTCGGAAAGATAGCCGGTTTTACCTTCATGAAATAATTTATCAATGTCATCAACCGTTATATTTGCCCCCGCTGTTTCAAATGGTGTAGCAGGCACACACGATGGCGCCCCAAAAACAAAACGAAACGGAACGCGAGCAGCATCGGCAATCATAAAATCAATTCCCTCCATTCCCAATACATTGGCAATTTCATGCGGATCGGAAACCGCAGCTAAAGTACCGTGACGAACTGCCATACGTGCAAATTCCGAAGGCGGAAGCATCCCACTTTCAATGTGCACATGCGCATCCACAAATCCCGGAAGAATAAATCTGTTTTCATTCGTAAAGGGCAATGGTTCAATTTTTTGAATATGCGTATCAAAGAAAATCCGTGCAGGGAAAATCTTCTTTTGGATAACATCAACAATATTTGCTTCGATGGTTTTCATGGGCGAAAGATAGGCATCTTTTTCTATCGTTAAGGCATCTCATCAATTATTCGAAAACGTTGTTCCCGAACTTACATTTTCCTGTGCAACCGGTTTCAACCCTTTGTAGCGCAGTAGCAATTGCGCAATGGCCAGCACATCCTTCTCGCAATAGCGAACAATCCGGGGTAAGTTTTTTTCCTGCCAGTATACGCTTGCCACCTGGCTTCCGTCAATATCATCCTTGGGCGAAGGGATACCAAAAACATGCGTCAACACCTTCAACGAGGTATAGTTTTTATAGTCGCCAAACCGCCATAGCTCCATTGTATCGAGGAATGATACTTCCCATGGTTTTTTACCGGCCACATCCAATTGAGCCGGCAAATCAATACCATTGATCAACATACGCCGCGCAATATAAGGGAAATCAAATTCCTTGCCGTTGTGCGCGCATAAAACCATGTTGGGATGCTGCTTGCCAAAACGAATGAGCGTTTCAGAAAAATCCTTCAACAACAGCGGTTCATCGTCGCTAAAACACGATTTCAGGCGTAATGCCAACTGTCCGCCGGTTGTATGATAGGCAAAACCAACAGAAATACAGATGATTTTTCCAAACTCGGCATATATTCCCGCCCTGTCGTATATACTGTCAGGGGTTTGTCCATCCCTGCACAGCATCGTAGCTTTCTGTATCCATAATTGCTGCGTGGTGTCATCCAGACAGTTAAAATCAGGAGATTGAGGGACTGTTTCAATATCAAGGAACAGAACATTTTCTATTTGTATATGGCCGAGCATGCAAAATAATTAATTACAACCGCCGCCACAACCGCCACAACCGCCCGATGAACAATTAGTGTAGACATGCCCGCGTTGCAGTTCTTCGGATGTAGCTTCGCGAACGTCGACAACTGTACCGGTAAAATACAGATCGTCGCCGGCAAGCGGATGATTGAAGTCTATGACCACCGTATCAGTTTTTATCTCGTCTACTATTCCGTTAAAACAGCGGCCATTCGAATCTGTTACTGATATGGGGTTGCCTTCGACCAGCATTTCATTATCGATTTCACCATCCACAACAAACGCTGTTATCGGTATTTCCACTAATTCATCTTCATGCGCTGGCCCGTAAGCTTCTTCACAGCCAAGCAGAAACTCAAAATGATCGCCGGTTTTTTTGTTTTCAATGTTGCGCTCGAAACCGGGAACAAGACTGTTTGTGCCGAATATGAATGTGAAAGGGTTATCAATACCCACATTCTCAATGATTTTTCCGTCCTTACCATCTACGCGGAGCTCGTAGGACAACGATACTACTTTGTTTTTTGAAATATTCATTTGGTTATATGTTTTTCTATTCTTAATCCAATATCTTCTATTCCTGTCAACGGTTCATCACGCATGGCCTGTTCGTATTCGAAAATATATTTGCCGGGAACCGGAAATCGCAAATTTTTCCGGAAAACCAACCGTGTATCGAATTTGCTGCCAAGGCCATGTCCCAGCCATTTGCCACGGTGATCGGCCAACATGATCTTTACGGTATCAGTCGCCACCATGCCGGTTGGCGAGTGTACATCAACAAACAGCCAAAAATCCATGTATCTGTAATCGCTGTTATTTCGTACATTAATATATATATTGTATGGCTGGATGGTATCGGCGATTTCCACCTCGAACCGCGCCCGGTCGGCGCGTCGCCAGCCTTCTGATGAAATAGCGATGTTGTTTTCGTATATTTTGCCCGCGTCACAGGAAGTGATGGCTATGCACAAAATAACTGAATAACAGAATAATTTAATACCGTTAAGTAACTCTCCCCTCTCCTGCGGAGAAGGGTTTGGGGTGAGGTTTGAAAGAAGACGTTTGAAAATCATTAAGATGATCAATTATTTTTTAATTTTTCTTATTACGATTATTTTGTTGAAAACTATTGTCGTTACGGTTGTTGGTATTTTTGTTTTCAGCGGCGTCCTGTGGTTTTCGGATATCTTTTTGCACTGCGTTTTCCCTGTTTCCCCTGTTTTCTCCGCTTTCCCTGTTGTCCCCGTTCACCTTTCCTGATTTCTTTTTCTTTTTCCGCCGTTTTTCTTCAAAACGGTTGATACTATCCTCATCCACTGCATTTTGGTAATTGATTACCGGTTCTTTTATTTGAATCCCGCTGTTGGTTGCCAAATCTTTTACTATTTTCCCCTGCCGGTTAAGCCGGATGATTTCTTTGATCACATCTACATCTAACGGAATAAAAGCAGCATTTTCATTGTCCTTTTCAAATGAATACCACATAATTCTGCGATACACATCTGTTTTGCAGTGGTATGCCTTTCCCTGCTCTGTTTCTAACGGGATGGAAGTATCGGGAAAATCAGCCTGAGCATCGATATAGCATTTCAGTTCGTAATTTAGGCAGCACTTAAGTTTACCGCATTGTCCCGCAAGTTTTTGCGGATTGAGCGACATTTCCTGGTAACGTGCAGCGCTTGTGGAAACCGATGCAAACGTCGACACCCACGATGCACAGCACAGCTCCCGACCGCATGTGCCAATACCACCCACCTTGCCGGCCTCCTGACGTGCGCCAATCTGTTTCATCTCGATACGTATCTTGAAACAGTCGGCGTATTCCTTGATCAACTGCCTGAAATCGACCCGCTCATCCGAAATATAATAAAAGGTAGCTTTGGTTTTATCGCCCTGAAATTCAACGTCGCTGATTTTCATGTCCAACTCCAGATTTGTTGCGATCTGTCTTGCCAATCGTATCGTTTCCGGTTCCTTTTCAATGGCTTGAAACCATTTTTCTATATCGTTGGGTTTTGCTTTGCGGTATATCTTTTTCAGGTTGGCCACCGGGACATTAAACCTTTTCATTTGCAAAGCCACCAATTCGCCCGTGAGCGACACAATACCCACATCATGCCCGGGAGATCCCTCAACGGCAACCACATCGCCTTTCATCAACGACTGTCCGGTATTGTTGGTGAAATATCCTTTTCGTGTATTTTTAAAGCGAACTTCCACCAGGTTTCCGGCAAAATCATTATCGGGTATGGTTTCCAACCAGTTGAAAACGTCCATCTTATTACAGCCTGAACAAACAGTCCAAAACCTTTCTTCTTCGGCATTTTCAACCGGCTTGATAAGGCATCCGCGTGTGATGTAATGATCTATCATTTATCTTCAATCAATAATTGCACAAAAGTAAAAAAAAAACTGATGGATAAGATTTTTTTGTTATTAAAAAAGAAAAAAATATGTATTTACATATATTTACATAATAAATTCGTATCTTTGCAGAAAATTTTGAGTATGGAATCATTTAAGTCGGACATATATAAACAAATACATTCTATGTCTGAAGGCAGGATATTTACCTTCGACGACCTGATTTTTCCGTTTGCCAAGTTTGCACATGTAGCGGTAATTCTCTCAAACTTATCCAAAGAGAAAAAGCTAATACGGATAGAAAAGGGTGCTTATTATAAACCCAAACCGTCAAGTTTGGGGTTAGGATACCTTCCTGTTTATCAAGAGGAAAAATTAAATTATTTGACCAAAAAATTAGACGGATATTTGACAGGAACATATATTTACAACAAAATGTCGTTAACGGAACAAGTTCCGTCTGTGATTACCATTGCGGTCTGCTATCCTGTTCGTGCATTCAAGTTTGAGAAATTATCAGTTGAATGTGTGAAGGCATACGTTCATATTTCCGGTAATAACCCGGATTTGCATTTGGTGCAGATATTGGATGCAATAAAGGATTGCAGGCATATTCCAGGTACAAGTCCACAGTCGGTTTACCAACGAATATTCAATTTTCATGTATCGCCACTAGAGTATGAAAGTCTTAAAAAATTAGTATCTTTGTCGAAAAATTATCCGCCGAGGGTCAGGAAAATATTGAGCCGCGTGTTGCATGATAACAACAACATCGAGTTATCTGAGCAACTTGTTGCAACTATTTGTCCGACAACGAGATTTTTTAATTTGCCGTATCAATGAATTTACATCAGTGCAGTGACGCATTCAGTGAATTGGTGGAACTTTCCGCCGATCACTTCTCATTTCAACGTTCTCATGTTGAAAAGGATTATTGGGTATGCAAAATTTTAAAAGAACTGGCACATTCCATTTTTTCGGAAAGAGCTTATTTCAAAGGAGGGACATCGCTTTCAAAGGGGTATGGATTGATCAACAGGTTTTCCGAAGACTTGGACATTTTTGTCTATTCAGGCAATCCGGCATCATCGAAACAATCGGAAAAAACATTGTGTCGCAATGTTTCGCACCTTATCATTGAAAATAACAGAGAGATGTATGTGGAAGAATTGTCGAAAATCGGTGGGGATTTCCGCAAACTGGCTTTTATATATGATACACATTACATGAGCGCCGGACTTAAGGAAAATCTGGAAGTGGAAATAAAATGTTGTACACTTGGTGATAAATCAATGATATATTACCCCGCACAAAAATGTCAAATACAGCCCATTATTACAGAGTATTTACAAGCAGTCGGGCAAAGAGATATGATTATACGATTTGATTTGGATAATTTTGATGTTCAAACGATTGATCCAAAACGAACATTGTGCGATAAAATTTCAAGATTAACAAGGCTGTCTTACAACAATGAGTATGAAATGCTTATTGCCAAGCATATTCGAGATGTTTATGATATTTTTTGTTTGTTAAATACAAATGCATATCAGGAGTTTATTCAATCAGATATGTTTGTAGATGTTATGTGTTGTGTAACCACTGAAGATGGATTACAATCATACCAATCTATCTCAAAAGCAAAAATATTTGCAGAGCCGGAACGGACGTTAAAATTGCCGGATGTTTTTCGCGCTTATAATGTCGAACTGAAAAAATTGTTGTTTGTACCGGAAGCACTACCTTCTTTGGATGAAATCATCCTAAAATTCACATCATTTTTTCCGAATGCTGTACTTTACTGATTTAAAAACATATTTCACATTTGAATGAAAATTCGTCTTATCTTCATCCTAATCCTCGCCACACGGGTATCATTGGTTATCAGCCAGATACCCGTCGGTACATGGCGTGATCACCTCTCCTGGAACACTGCCGAAGCAGTTGCTGTTGCCGGTAAAAAAGTCTATTGCAGCAATGGAGTGGGGATATGTATCTACGATATAACAACCCACAATCTCTCTAAACTGACTAAAATCAACGGGTTGAACGATGCAGGTATTACTGCCATGCAATATTCCGCCGGTATGGACGCCGTTGTAGTGGGTTATGCCAATGGCAATATGGATATCATTGCAGAAAACAAGATCTACAATATTCCGTATATCAAATGGGATGGCAGATACGCCAACAAACGCATTAACCATATTTATGTGTGGGAAAAATACGCCTACATTTCCTGTCCGTTCGGTATTGTGATGGTTGATATACAGTTGCGGGAAATACGTGCTACATGCTTTAGTTTTCCTGTTGAAGTTTTTGCCACGACAGAGTACAACGGTTATTTCTATGCTGCAACATCCCAGGGACTAAAAAAAACCGACAGCAAAAGCGGTTCACTGCAAGATTTTTCGACTTGGAAAAATTTGGATGATGCACCGGAAAGTACATTAATACAGGTCGTTTCAACAGACAATTATCTGTACGTTTGCGACAGGAATAACCAAATTTTTGTTTTCGACGGGGTGATATGGAAGTCATTGACATTACCTTCAGCCATAGAAAAAGTTCACCGGTTGTCCATTTCAGAAAAAAAACTGTTGGTGAGCGCGTCAAATGCTGTTTTCATTTTTAGTACCACTGACAACAAATTACAAAACACGATACAATTACTGAACGATTCGCCTGTAACAGCGCACGATGCTGCACTGGATAACAATGGAGCCTGCTGGATTGCCGACAACCGGCAGGGTTTGGTACAATGGCAGTCTGCCAGCAACATATCTTTTTATTTGCCCAATGGTCCCACATCCAACTATGCGGCGGCATTACGTTTTAAAGCCGATCGCCTGCTGGTGGCCGCCGGCGGTAAGGATGTAAATGGCCTGCCGTTGAACCGCCGGGGCGAAATACATACCTTCCACGCCAATCAATGGAGTAGCGTCAGTCCGAAAGATGCCTATAATTTCACGGATGTAGACATATTTGAGAATCAACCGGCAACATATTATGTAACCTCGTGGGGGGGAGGCTTGTACGTGTATGAAAATGGTGTACTGAAGACTCAATACACAGAGAAAAACAGTTCATTAGTTTCCAATAATTCAGGAAATGTACTGTGCGGAGGATTGCTGATAGACACCGACCAAAAACTCTGGGTGAGCAACAACCGGCAAGCCAGCCTGTTCAACGCCAGTGAACAATCGAAAATGCTCCCATGGCAAAGTACAGCGGGCATGGGACGATTCACTGGTGATAATTTCGGACAAATATGGACTACACAGGGTAACAACGGTTTACTGGTTTTTAACAAGACGATGTCCGAACAGGGACAAAAAGGAGCATACCTGTCATTCTATCCATACGATTACAACGAAATTAATCAAATACGCATGAGCAATCGCATAGCCAATACTCCCGACGGGATAATATGGGTGGCTACCACACAGGGCCCTGTATATTACAGAGATCCTACGGTTATATTAGAAGGCCAAGGTACAGTGGGCACTCATCCCATTCGCACAGGAAACGATGAACCCAGTCGCCTGTATACCCTTCTCGGTACGGAAAATGTTCTGTCCGTAGCTATCGACGGGGCATACCGCAAATGGTTCGGCACTGAGACCGGCGGTGTTTTCCTGATTGGCGAAGACAATGTGAGCGAAGTGAAACATTTTACTGTGGATAACAGTCCTCTGTTTTCCAACAAAATACACGATATTGCCATCAACGACCGTACAGGCGAAGTATTTTTTGCCACCGAATACGGCATTGTGGCTTACCGCGGAGACGCCGTTTCGAGTGGCGACGATTTTGGCTTTGTGTACGCATTTCCCAATCCCGTCCGTCCCGAATATCAGGGCGAAATAACCATCACGGGATTAATCAAGGATGCTGACGTAAAAATCACCGATATAGCAGGTAATCTGGTATACCAAACCCGGACGCTGGGCGGGCAGGCGGTATGGAATGGCTGTAACCAGCAGGGCAGAAGAGTAGCAACCGGCGTTTATTTGGTTTTCTGTACCAATGACGATGGTTCCAAGAAAAACGTTACTAAAATATTGTTTATAAGATGAGATTTTTAATATCATCCACTGAATTGATCCTGTTCAGATCCGATTGTTTTATTTCATACAGCGGGGCTTTTGCCGGAAAAGCCGAACCGTCGTCTCGATATCTTAATTGGCCGATCTCAAAAAAAGCAGCGCGCTTCTGAAGTTGTTCTTTGGACACACTGCCGCAGATTGAAAAAATATTGTTCTTTTTGTTGTAGGATGCAAAAATGTAAGCATCTGCCGGGTATTTTTTTTGATAGGCTACAAAATTATGAACATAATGTTCTTTTACAGGAACAGTACGAGTCATCGTTTTCAGATCAACATTCTTATTGTGAATCACAAAATCAACACCTCTGTCATTACCGCCTGTTCCGTCCGGTCGTGGAACTTGCAATAAATCGGCAACAATAGTTTGCCCTAAAACTCCCACAAATTGCTGTTCCTTATTGCCGTCAAAAACACCGCGCCGTCCAAAATTATATGTTTCAACCTGTTTTGAAGCATAGTCCTTTTGTTCCTGTGTCGGTATCACATCTATCATAATCTTCAAAAAATTCTTTCCAGATCTACCTGTTGTTTATTATTATTTCCGCCCGGGTTGTCAACAGTTATTGTTCCGCCGTAGCCTTTCCAGACACCCGCTTCATAGAAAGCAACTTTGATGTCATAAACCTTAACATATTTTCCATTGAAGTCTGTTACAGTTCTTTCTGACACTGTGTATAAGGCAGTTTCATCTTTTTTCCCGGGTATTTTGGCTACTTTTGTGTCAAAATCCGCCGGCACAACATAGTTTTTGTTGTTCTTCAATGTAATGCCGTTCACAGTAAACTGATTGATTCCGGCGCCATTTCCATTTCCGTTGCCATTATTCCAGTTCAATCCGGTCAGTGTAATTGTATCAACTTCAGGTTCTATTGGAGGTTCTATTGGAGCAATGATAAAACTACTGCTGCATGAATAGAAATACGTCTGCGCATCATTATTTGTAAGAGGCTGAAATAAAGGCTGATATTGGTATATTGACGGAAAATCAACATCACGTATATCAATAAAGAATCGAAAGTCATCTACATACCAAAGTTCTTCAGTTGCTGAAGCTGTGGCAGTAAATTCAAATTCTCCGGAAACATCATTGGATACCTGCACATAGAACTGCTCACCGGGTTTCACCTGCGTCGTTTTTTTACCCGTTTTGTCAACAAATTTCGCGCTGTTACCACCCACGTCAAAAGTTAATTCAAAGACAACATCTGTCAATAGCACATTTTCAGAAACATGATAAGGTCCGTAATTGACAAAAATTCCATCAGTAATGGCAACGTTTTCGCCAGTCATCGTTACGCTTGTATTGTAATCTTCTGTTATTTCATCGATGTTGTCATAAATATGATTGATGACATCCGTAATAATTTCTGCTTCGTCATTATAAACAGAAGTCACCTCGTAACCATGAATGATTCTCCAAATAATACTCTGTATCATTTGTCTGTATCCGTAAGGATTAGTCGTTTCCATACGTCCGTATTCATTCATCATATAGGTGAGTGCAGCCATTATTTTTTTGTCTTCGCCGTTTTTAAAATAACCGTCTGCAGACACGCTTTTATACCTTGCTCCTTCATAGCATGGGGAATTCATATCAGCACAATACGCATACTCTGCATTTTCGAAATCGTCGATCAATTTAAATCGCGTAATATATACCAGCCTCTCATCAATGATAGCTGCAGCGAGTCCGTCAGAATATACTATGTATTCGCCTTCCAAATTTTTAGGGGAAATTGCATTCACACTACTCTCTTCTTTTACTTCTACCACTTTTTCTTCCTGATGAATCAGGTCTTTGTCACACGCACTGAAAATTAATGCCAGCGCAAATAAACCACCAACAAACTTTATTTCCATTTTTTATGTATATTATATCAGAATCTTTTTTTTACTTCCTGATACATATACGTAATTTTTTCTTTAGGGTTACCTTCTCCGAGTGTTTCTATGGGTAAATATCCGCGATAGGTGGATGCATCAATAAGTTTTTTCAACCTGTCTAAATCGGTTTTTACAGGCTGGTTGTTGATAAACATTTCTTCCTTAACCTGCCAGGTGATGGCAAGATGAATGGTTTGCGCGATTTCGGCGAAAGGGTCGGCGCTACGGAAACTGCCGATGTCGAGCATCAATCCCACCCAGTCATGGTTGATTTTTTTGAAAAGATTCAATGTCTCGTCGCCTGTTTTGAGAAAATCCCAATGGTTTTGCAAGGCGAGCATCACTCCGTTCCGGCGTCCATATTCAGCGCATTCGCGTATGTCGGCTGCTATCCAGTCGGCGGTTTGTTCCCAGGTGTATCCGTCAGGAGCGCCTCTGCCTCCGGTGAAGATTCGCAATGTTTGTGCACCAAGTTTGGATGCTACTTCGATCCACTCCTTTACCAGCTTCTTCTCATTGGCGCGTTTTGATGCATCGGGCAAGGTAAAGTCATTGCGCACTCCGGTTCCGCAAATCTCAATCCCCA
>Ga0209628_10001566_pt1 | contig 14948 bp, 8 predicted proteins | sample TergutCu122P4_FD_187285 | JGI IMG/M metagenome (GOLD analysis project Ga0209628, IMG submission 187285) | Cubitermes ugandensis P4 segment gut microbial communities from Kakamega Forest, Kenya - Cu122 P4 (SPAdes) (version 2) | ecosystem: Host-associated > Arthropoda: Insects > Digestive system >...
GGCGAGTGGCCGTAGACCTACGCCTTAGACCGCGCGGCCACTGGGACCGGCAGTGGCTAGTTTACAAGTACACAAATATGAAAAAAAGTAACTAGAAAATTTAAGTCGGGAGGGCTACATGAGAGGCATGTAGTAGCAACTTGGAAACTGGGGAACTATCTCAGCATTCGCTTGTAGACAGGGACAACAAGAAAACCCTGTGTCGAGGTGGCCGGTCACAGGACCTTCCGGATACTGACTTCTAGCCAGCAGTCCGGCATCTAAAGTAAGAATAGCAATACACACACAGTACAACAAATACACATAAGGTACAACAATAACACATAAAACACAAACACGCTCGATAAGTCTCCTGTGAACGAGTGATCGGGACGTCACAGAGGCCGCTACCTACACAACACACAACAAACACAACAGAAGAACATCCATACCCTCAGCGGGGTTCGACCCTGCGATCCCAGGTGGTCCAACGGCCGCAGACGTACGCCTTAGACCTCACGGACAGCATGATCTGCTGCAGCTGTTTACTGCGTCATTATTATCTCAGATCTTTGTCATAACATTACTTGTCCACCTGTTTGCCACATTCATATCCCAAGTGTTTATTTACTGCACCATTATGAGACTAATTACACTAGAATTATTAGTCTGCTTGCCGTGTCACGGTTAGTCCATCACCTTGCTGTTTTGTTTTTATTAGTCCAGCTGTTTGCCGTAGCATTATTAGACCAGCTGTTTGCCGTAGCATTATTAGTCCAGCTGTTTGCCGTAGCGTTATTAGTCCAGCTGTTTGCCGTAGCATTATTAGTCCAGCTGTTTGCCGTAGTATTACTAGTCCGGTTTTTGCCTTAGTATTATTAGGCCAGCTGTTTGCCATAGCATTATTAGTCCAGCTGTTTGCAGTAGTATTATTAGTCCAGCTGTTTGCCGTAGCATTGTTAGTCCAGCTGTTTGCCGTAGCATTATTAGTCCAGCTGTTTGCCGTAGTATTACTAATCCGGTTTTTGCCTTAGTATTATTAGGCCAGCTGTTTGCTATAGCATTATTAGTCCAGCTGTTTGCAGTAATATTATTAGTCCAGCTGTTTGCCGTAGCATTATTAGTCCAGCTGTTTGCCGTAGCATTATTAGTCCAGCTGTTTGCCATAGCATTATTAGTCCAGCTGTTTGCAGTAGCATTATTAGTCCAGCTGTTTGCCGTAGCAATATTAGTCCAGCTGTTTGCCGTAGCATTATTAGTCTAGCTGTTTGCCGTAGTATTACTAGTCCGGTTTTTGCCTTATTATTATTAGGCCAGCTGTTTGCCATAGCATTATTAGTCCAGCTGTTTGCAGTAGTATTATTAGTCCAGCTGTTTACCGTAGCATTATTAGTCCAGCTGTTTGCCGTAACATTTTTAGTCCAGTTTTTGCCGTAGTATTATTAGTTCAGCTGTTTATCGTAGCATTATTAGTCCAGTTGTTGCTTTGTATTATTGGTCCAGCTGTTTGCCGTAACATTATTAGTCCAGTTTTGCCTTAGTATTATTAGTCCAGCTGTTTGCCGTAGCATTATTAGTCGAGCTGTTTGCCGTAACATTATTAGTCCAGTTTTGCCTTAGTATTATTAGTCCAGCTGTTTACCGTAGCATTATTAGTCGAGCTGTTTGCCGTAACATTTTTAGTCCAGTTTTTGCCGTAGTATTATTAGTTCAGCTGTTTATCGTAGCATTATTAGTCCATTTTTGCCTTAGTATTATTAGTCCAGCTGTTTTCCGTAGCATTATTAGTCCAAGTGTCCATCGCGGTGCTGATGAACAAGGTGTTTTAGTTATATCGCGACTTGAAACCTATTCCGTTAAAGAATATAAGCCAGCAGAACACATCGACGTACCACATTCACAGAGGACGCAGCCGCCGAACAACCAAACGCTTGTGACAGCCACATTTTGTTGGAACACAAATACTATTAAGATAAAAGAAATGGTAGGCACGAGACCTCGGAAATAACCATGAAGATAACAGTACTTTTGCTGTGGCTAAGGGAAGTTCTTCAGTTAATTCTACGTAGAGAATTTCCCGGCCTTCTTTCGAGACTCTAATCTACTCCACGATCTAATTAGGTTTACCATCAATGAAATCTGTGGCTTTGTTTAGAGACATAGAATTTCTCTTCATACAGTTTATTTAAAAACTTTTTGTTAAATCCGTGGTTGCATAATCCGTGTTATGACTGGGCTAGGGACTGGACAATCGAGGAATCTTGGTTCGATTCCTGGTAAAGGTTTCTCCACACCGTTCCGACAGATTCTGAGGCCCACGCATACTTCTGCTGAAAGATACCGAGGGCTGTTACTTTGAGTGTAAAGCGACCGGAGCATGAAACTAAAAACTCACTTATCTGGTGTCCAGTTGAAGAGTGAGTTGAGCTATATTTTATGTGTACTTCCCTATACAACTTAATGACGTTTACAGGGCGAATTTACCGTACTAGTTTATTTAATGATACTGTGCAAAAGACAGAACTATCACGTCCCTGTAAAGTCATAGGTCAGGGGGAATATCAGTGCTGAATTTGGAAGCATGTGCGAATGAAGTGCGGTAGCAGTCTGCTTTGAAAAATTTCCGTCTCCTTATGTTCTCTGGGACAACCAAATCAATTCATCAATTTATTTCTTCATGTTCTTCCTTCCTTCCTTCCTTCCTTCCTTCTTTATTGATTCCTTCCTTCCTTCGTACCTGCGTTCCTTTCTTTGTATCTTCCTGTTTTTATTTCAGGCTCTCTTCACACACCACGTTTTAGTCCGTTAAAGGCGGCTGAGTTCATTTCATTTGACTTCTTTCTGATGCCTCAGAAGCTTCCAGATTTTATGCTTGTCACGACATTAGCCTTCAAGGACAAAGAGGAAGGAGTAAAAAACTTTAAATCGATCCGAGATACTAACCCGAAGCATTCCGAATACTAAGCAGTCGACATAAATACTACATCGGCATAATTTCCTGGTATGTGGAAGGATTCAGTCATTCTGTGTACAGAGAGGCGTGATCAATGCAGTAGGGCACTGCTTACAGCAACTTGGCTATACAGATAGAAAAGACAATTTTCTCTGCTCTCATCTCATTTCCGTGCATGCTTTTTAAATGATACTTTTTCCATCTTCTTCATTATTCAATCTACCTTTCACAACCAATAAACACGGCAAGCCGATGGCGTCAGGTAAAAAGTTTGCTGAGCAAAATCACGTCTAATAAGTTATTCTCAATATATTGACCCCCTCATATTGCCCTAAATAAAGAGAGCTCTGTAAAAAATCCATTAATTTTCGTGAGGAAAATAATAATCTGCTAAAATGCTGCAGTGGTGTTGGCAACACTGTTCCACAGGCATTTTTTAAAATGGTGTAAGTGAGTAAATTTGTAATTGCTTTTGCAATTTACTGCATGAACAATTTTGAATATCACGCACTGTCAAGTTTCGAAAGTTTCAATTCCATTCTGGGCATTTGTTTTATTGGTATTAATATTCTCTTCTTCAAATGTTTTTATCTCACTTTCACAGTGTAGAAAACGTTACTGTGATTCCGGATAGGTGCGAGATAGGTGCGAGAGACCAGAAAATGTAGCGCAGCTCAGGGCCCACATAGTGAAGTTGTGCCGCGCGCTTTCTGAAGATTTGTGTCGAAAAGTTGTGACGAATGCAAGGGTTCGTTTGCAAGAGGTTGTGAGGCAAAACGGTAGTCACATTGAACATGTTCTTTATTAGGAACAATTTTCCAACCTATGAGGATTAATTCTGTACCAGATGTCAAAAGTTTTTATAATAATAAAAATGTGTTACGTGCACAATCAATGGTATGACATTTCGTGCGCCACCCTATAGTTTCTTTTTGTTTTGTTACGGGTGTTTTATATACCAATTTTTAAGTGGGTAGCATGGCCCAAGCTTAATATTTTACGGGGCTTATTCCACCCCTTTCACGTACCCTAAGCTGTTTATTTGCCCAGATATTAAGAAATGTACGGCACAGGTTCTGTGTCCACCTGTTACGGCTGTAGGCGGCTTTATAATTTAATTTATTTATAATTAAGTATACAGTGTATTTGTCACTCAGCTCTGTTTATCACAAGAAATATGCGCGTGTGCATTTCAAATCAATTTCTTGCGATAAGTAACACGATTATTTCTGACTCGAATACTTCGCTGTTATGTGACTACGCTTAATGCGCAGTTGGAGAATCAATATGATAATGTACTCGTAAATAACGTAATAGCATTTCATCTACAAACGATGCTATTTATTGTTTCATAAATATGGCTCAAATTACACGTTAATTGCTTGTTTGATCACAGTCATTTGACGCGAATTAATTAGTATAAATTTATAGTTTAATTTCCTAATCCATAATCCACCATTTTATTTGCTGTCCATATTGAAATTGTAGCAGTTTATTTCAGTTTTTTTAGGGACACAAATTATTTACACTTAACGTGTATTGTTGGATTTATTTTCCTTTATTTACCAATTCATTTTAATTTAAATTATTGAGATTTTTAAATTTCATTTATAACAGTATGATATTCCATTCTTCATGTAATATAAATTTTCCTTCCATAGTCTTCTAATTTCTTCCAGGATTTTCAATTTGAAGAAAAACTGACACTGTGCGACATCAGAATTACGTGATTTTAAGCCACCACAACTCAATTTGATTGGTTTCTCACTGCTCCCCAAAACTCAAATCTCTGAATCATTCTTCCTCTTATTAAACATTTCCTTTCTTTGAAGATTATTTTTACTTGTCCTCCATCAATAAAGAAATCTTCACAACGCAATACACGTCGGTTTTACTGCCAGCAACCACTCACTCTTATTAATTGACCCTAATAATTAAAAATTAAAATTGATAGATACACATTTAGCTTGTTTTATCTTAAACTGGTCTATCGGAAATTTAATCCGGGTTGTACTGGTAAAATGGCAAAACTTGAGAATAAAGCCAGGTCCAAAACACGTGTTAGTAATTTTCATTTAGCCAGTACGAATATTTCGATCATTTGGCTTACGGCCCGCATAGGATATTGAACTCTGTAAAGCAGCCATCATGAAAGAAGATGCTTCTCATCACACATTTATGTCTTCGATCCTGTTCTTCGGTATAAAACAGACTTTCCTTCAGCGACAAAAATCAGTTAAGTTGGTAGAAAAAATACGAATTGAATGTCGTGGAGACTTATTTGAAATTTTGGATCTGGTATTTGTCATGTGTGTTAGGGAGTCGCGATGCCCATTATATAGACGTTAGTAGATGAGTCGTTTTCGCTCCGTCGGCACGGAATAAGGTGCAGCGATGAGTTAGTCGTGTGGAAGGGAATTACTTTCGTTCTCATTTCAGTGTACTTCGTCTTTATGCAAAACTCAGACGTAACCACCAGCTCCGTCCTAAAGGGCTCACCGTATTATCGTATATAAAGAATTGGTAGTTTTTTTGCACAACGTGGACCTATATTTCTTTATGCCACACAAGTTTTATTAGAAATACTTTTCGAGGATTGTGGCATTCTATGATAGGTGTGACGTATTCTGGCAGGTGGGTACCGAAGTCCCGAATAAACTTGCTGTCCGTAATATAGTGGTGACTGCAGAATACAGCGCAGACCTAATAGCGTAGCGCTGTGCAGATTGGGAAGGATAAACTCGCAAGTCAGTGCTGTGTACGGCAGGTGTGAAATTTGAAGTGAGAACTTGGGGAGGAAAATTTATGGTGAAATTAGGAAAAGTTTGATTATAATTCTTCTGACAAAACACACAGGAGGTAGGTGTAAAAATGTTATAGTCCTGTATCGGATTATGAAAACTAGAAACAGGGACAGAAGAACATAACGACCGTGAGAGAAAACAGGGCTGGGAAATGAAAACCGGAAGGGAAAAAGAAGGGATTGAGCGGGCGTGGAAAAGGGAAGTGCTCTCAAATAGTAAGGTTGAGAGAAATGCTTTTGAACAGTAAATGGCAAAGTATAAATCAGGATATTTTGTATAAGAAGTTAATTTATTAGATCAAGAACATGCAAATGAGGTGTGTAGGTAAGTTTTATATAAGATCAAATGTAAGTAGGAAAACCAAACGAAAAAAACAGCCCAGTGTGAACTGGAGGAGAATGAGTTACTCTTGTAAGCAGGAAATGACAACTTGAATACGCATAGTACTTTTATAAAAGGCTTAGATCATGAGACATACTTAAGGCAAGTGTACCAGAAGAAACGTGGCTTAGCAGTCACCTGTCCTTCTGATATGTACTTAGGACACAATAAACAAATATATGCCATTATTGTTACTATAACACATACATTACAATATGAATCTTTACCTTTGTCTGACCCTCATTTGATATTTTTCGATTCGTCTTGAGTTAGACTTTATTAGCTACATCAATATACCTCTCTATTTCTAACGTTGCAAACTTTTAGCATGTATTTCTAAACAAAAGTTTAAACGAAGAATTTTACAAAATTAGGACATATCACAATAAGTTACCATCACAGTCATAGAGAAGCAGACTCACTAAGAATGCAATTGGAAAACATGTGTGCTCTCTTGGAGAATATCTGCCCATTTCTCCTCTTACATTCTGAATAATGAAATTCGCTGAGACCTAACAGCAAAAAGACATAGTTTTAAGATTAGTTCTTCATCCCTGGAGGAAAATCTACGAATATTAGCAACGCAAGTGAAGGACTTTTTGAGAATTTTGGAAACACATATGTATACAACAGTGCAGGGTTACCTACGTATTTGTTACGCGTGTATATAAAGATCTAGGCATATACGTTTGTAAACTTGATATTTAACTTTGCAATTTATGTCCTTACAATTATTCTGTTGGCATTTAGCTTAACTTTGCCTTCCCTTCTGATTGCTTCTTATATTCTTCAGAATTATCTTTTTAAAATGTTTTAGACATGGAGCTGTGACGAAGGCTAAAATTCGTATATGTATACGAAATACAGTATACGTACATCCCACGTCATTATTAAAATCTTTACACTAACCCAGCTATCGATAAGTTTTTTTCGGTTGAGAAATATTTTCGTTACATTTTCAAGTTAACAGAACACTAAATGTTCCAAAGTGCTTGTTTAACCCTTGTTACTCTGGAATTTAAATTCCTGCTACTGCCTAGGACGGAGAAGTTTTATACTATCCTTAAATGCTCTCACGACCGTACAGCGCACAGTCCTGCATTTAGAGGTTAACCAAACATCTTAAATAATGGCGTCAGCATTGGCAGTATATCTTACAGCTCTTCCAAATGCACATTTTCTTTTCTTTGACAGCTCCCTATCAATATCCGTACGAAATCTCTTTGACACTCTAAAGACAGATTTCGATTCTTGATACCACCATACACACTTACTTCATCTAACAAGACATTTTTCGCAAATTCGATGTCAGCGCGATTGGTGGAAATACTTGGAAATTCAAGTAGCGTCATTTCCAAGCTTAAGCGTATTACCTGAACATGTTTTGTGTTCATAATTGTGCCTCGCATTTTTTTAATACCATTATATTAAAATCAATTAAATTTCACGTGTTCACTGTTTACCATCGTTGCAACTTCGACAGCATTGACAGTGCTGAGAAGGTCTGACAAACACTTGAGTAAATTTTGAACACCGCCAGAGTAAATCGAGATGAAACTTCTAATTCAACGAATGAGATAAGTTAAACTCTGCAAGAATTAATTTTTATATTAAAAAGTTTAATTCAAACGCAACCTTACAATTATTTCTGGACGCAGTATGTCACATTTCACACACAGATAGGCCCATCTACTTAAAGAAAAAACACAAAATAAGTTTCTTGCTTTTTCACTTGGAGTGATACTCTGATATCTTCATCCAAAGCATGCTGAAATATATTGTGGTTTGTTGATGGTTCTTAAAGTGTGGTGAAACTTGGCACACAATGAACACAATCTGATGATGACCCTGAACTTGTGCTGAAATATATGATTTTATGATGACATCCAATGTGGACTTAAATATATAAACGTCTGTTGATGACAATCAAGGTGTGCTAAAACATGTAATGATAACACCCAAGACGTGCTGAAATATATAACCAGTCATACGCAAGAAGAGGGCCACTGGTGATGGAAATAATAACTGTTATTAAAATGAGCTATTCTCCATGTAGTCATAAAATTTACACTAATCTCAAGTACTGCATGCAGGCCAGCACCAACTCCATGGTGCCGTCGTTACATGTGAATCTACTCCTTTGTGTTTATTATGGTCTACACAAAGAAAATTTTAAAATAGAGTTGGGCGATGTGTATAAGGCTTGAAGATTCAAGTCTTCTGGAAAATGACACCCTATCGACTGTTAAATAGTTACAAACATATCGGAGGATTTTCCTGCTTCATTCTTCAGGATTTGTGTAGTCCAAAATTACTCTTGTTTAGAAACTGTAGCGCAGTTAATAATATATTCTTACGAAAACTTGCTCCAAAATAACTGCCCTCACAGCAAGAGGCATCATAAAGTATATACATGTATAATTACACTGCGGAAAGTTGAGTTCCATTTATGTAGTTTCATGTAAGTGGAGCGATGATACAAAATATTAACTCTATGTTTTGTTTCTTCCACAGATTTCTTGCCATCTGGTGGCCTCTCAAATGCCAGATCACGAAGCGGCGGGCCCGCTTTATGATCTTTGTGATCTGGGTAATCGCCCTCACGACGACCATTCCCTGGGCCTTGTTCTTCGACCTTGTGATCATATTCAACGATGCGCCCGACGTTCTGTTGTGCGTCGAGGTGTGGCCGGACGCCTTGGACGGCACTCTTTACTTCCTCATAGCCAACTTGTTGTTCTGCTACATTCTGCCTATGATCCTTATATCCCTCTGTTACATCCTCATATGGGTCAAAGTCTGGAAACGCACAATTCCTACAGATACAAAGGATGCGCAGATGGAGAGGATGCAGCAGAAATCCAAGGTGAAAGTCGTGAAGATGTTGGTAGCTGTCGTTATCCTGTTCGTGTTGTCCTGGTTGCCGTTGTATGTGATCTTCGCAAGGATCAAGCTTGGGGGGGCAATTGAGATGTGGGAAGATGACATCCTGCTGGTTGCAACGCCTATTGCCCAATGGCTCGGCGCATCCAATTCCTGCATAAATCCAATTCTATATGCGTTTTTCAACAAGAAGTACCGCAAAGGTTTCATCGCCATTTTGAAGAGCAGGCGCTGCTGCGGTCGTCTCAGGTATTACGAGTCAGTTGCCATGTCCTCCTCAGCAAGTACGCGCAAATCATCTTACTACGTAAACAATAACAACTCGTCAACACGACGCCCTCCTGGCCAAGACACTTCAGTGTCATACATCTTCAATAATACGGGAGTCTAGGAACGAATTTGGCTTATGATATGGATTAGCCGAAATTTGTATTCCCACTATATCCAGGGAAACAATGATTAAGAGGGATAGCCCTTTGTAATGGCAATGGTCTGCCAATGTTTTGCAGTTGTCAGGTCCTAGTTAGTTTCAGGCTGAAAGATTTCTGACTGATCGAGCCCGTGGGTATCCTTGCTCGGTGTTGCAAATTCTTTGCACGGCGGAGAGAAGAGGTTAGCTATCTGGTCCCCGAGCTCAGATGGAGAAATTGAGCGTTGCAGTTTGTTCGGTATTATTGGGAATGCCCTGACCTGTAAGCTTAATACAAAACCGTACTAAATAATAACATTAAAGTTACAGGGTAAGTTTTTTCTGTTAGTTTCTTAATACATTTCTACAGTGGGTGCTTTTACATATTGTTACAGTAATTTTATGTTAGAACTTATTCTACACATTTTCCGTTTAACATAATTTCAGATTGTTGTCAAAGAACATCAGGACTACATACCAGGTCTAGCACCACCCTTTTAAAAGAATATTTTTTTCTACATGTCTTAATGGCAAATTGTTGTAATGAAGCACACGTTTGGTACCGGACTTCATCTTACGCCTGTTGTGAGTAACAGTTAATATTTGTGTAAGCATATTATACTTCTTGTCGAACAGAATTTCTAAACTTTAATTTAGTTACCAGTTAGTAAGTAACAAATATAACATTAACACAAATAGAACTAATCATGTTAAGGGAATACTGAATATGATCGAAACTGTAGTGGTTGAAGCCATCAGTGTGGATCAAGAGCTCTGCTTTATTTTGTTACGTACCATGTTATCACCCACACCATGTTGTTTCACTATATAAACACGTAACAAAGTGTCATGTAACATTAAATCACAGTCTGACGTTCAGTTCGGACAGTGACTAATGTTGTTTTTGTTGTTGAGTGATTTGGTAGGAGAGACTTCTTCTCACACTTTTGGAGACGTTCCATATTTATTGTTGCAAGTTTTAATATTAATAACCCACACAGTTTTTATATGAAAATATAGGAAACCCCGTGGAAATAAGCTGCATGTATATCTCATCTCTGGTTGTTTAGCATTTTAGATTTTTGATCCACCGACGCCATGTCACTGTGATCTCAAGAAATGTAAGCTGAAATTCACGTGACAATGCAACTGCGCCTGTCCGTCAGTACATTATTGGCGTGACACAAGTCCCACATCATCCAAGCTATTACACCTTGTTGAATGTAAAGAAAGAAAAGTGTGACTAAGCCCTTCTTTGTGATTGCAAAACACAAAATTTGTCGTAAGGCACGAAGGTACTAAGTAGCCTTATTACGAACAATAATTTGTATGGGATTTGTTCCAGAATTAAGTGAATCTTTTTCACGTCCTCAAGATATATATCTTACATGTGTTGCTGTATTCTTGCACTTTTACATGAATTAAAGTTTAATATATTGCATTAAATTGCATTACCAAATGTAATTCTAAAGCTTCATTTTACTAAACTTAGATGAAACCTATACAACTGGAGTTCGAACGAAGTCATCATTTGATACTATGTCTAGTACCTCACACATCCAAAATCAAGCACATAATTTTTCCTTAATATTATGAAGCGTTCTGTAAAATGGTGTCAATTTCAAATAGATAATTTGTTGTCGAAATATAAACCATCTGTTGCAGATGCACTATTTCTCGCATTTATTTGATAAAGTACTCTACATGTTTCGGACAGACCCACTGTCCATCATCAGTAGTATCTCAACACTGTATACACAGCAACAGGTATTTGTCATGCTAGTTCTGTTGGCGTCTGCTAGCGAGGTCAGCAGAACTAGCATGACAAATACCTATTGCTGTGTATACAGTGTTGAGATATTCCTGATGATGGACAGTGGGCCTGTCCGAAACATGTAGAGTACTTTATCAAATAAATACGAGAAATAGTGCATCTCGTTGGCTTTTATTATAAGAACTTAAAGTGACATTTTTGATGAGAAACGTACCGCATTCTCGCCGGTCAGCATCGTTGAATAGGTTGAACAGTCTGTTATCCCGGATTTGTGAAATTAATTGATTTATAGAATATCGCAATGTGACAAATTCCTTTTGACTGGATTTGAAACTCTAACGGCAGAGCAGATAACAAATAATTTTTTTTTGAATTAATAGTATTACAATTCAGAAATATGTACCTGTAGAGTGAAATACGAATTTCGTGATAAGAGGGAAACGAAATTAAGATAGTTTTGATAGCAGACAGGGGATTTAGTATTTTGATGGATTCACGGAGAATTCTTGATATTTTCCTGTATAGATATAGGCGCATCAAAAGTCACGCAAATATGTCAGACAGAAATGAATAGCATTCTCTTCCACGTTTGAAATATTAGTTACAGAAAATGGAACTTCTCACAGTTGTAGAGGTGTTCCGGTTTGCCTTAAATTTTGTGTGTCTTTAATGGTTGTTATGTAGGAATTAATTTACCTAAAATGCATTCCCTTGAATGAAGAGTGCATTGTACAAATTGTTTCTTGTTTTATGATACAAATAACATTTTTGTAGCTGTGAAAATTTGTTATATTACGTGACTGGTGATTAAGATATGTAATGAAAGTGTGCATATGGGGTATAGACAGGAACAATTATGGCTTCAAATATTATAGACAAGGCAGATCTACGAGATTCCACTGTAAGTGTATGTTCAGTTGAATATAGAAAGAAAGACTCCTCAGCCATACACAGTAACTGAGACTTGTAAAAATTTTTGCTTTCGTCTCGGGGGCAATTCAAAGATAAGCTCTAAATAAAATTTACAACTGAATTCAGCTCCCTTAGAGGGTTGTCATTATTCCGTGTGACAAAACTGATTTAATATAAAGCTGGATTTACATGAACGTAAAGTGTCTGACTTTGTTATTTGTAAATCCTATTGTCTATTCTTAACACACGAAAGTTTGCTTTGAACAAACCTGACGGTTTCTGAGTGTGATCTATCGTCACTGCCAGCTCTCACAATAGGATTCAAAATGTGGGTATGAACAACGTGACATAACTATTAATTTGCTTCTTTTCTTTTTCTTACATAAAGTCAGTGAAGCGGAAGTATCGTCACATGTAACTTCCGCTCTTCTTGTGTACCTAAATGGCGGCCATATATTCTGCTGGAACAGAATTGTGTAAATTTTTTAAATGTTGCAGTTAGATAAATCTGTGTTGGATGCAGTAGTACTATTGCTTAAATTCAATAATCACAAACTTATTAGCACACAGAAACTTTTTAGAATCAGATTCGTCACCGATAACTCTATCGAGTAAGAAGAATACTGTAACAGCATAGTCAAAAGCTGGTGAACAATACGTATTTGGTTGTCAACTATGACAACTTAATTTATATCGAAAGGATCTTAAATATGCTTTTGATTTCGAATTGGTCGAAATCAGAGGCACTATAATGGACTATGCACGGTTGCTTGTACATCAACTGTAATTCATATATTTTAATTTTCACCTAAACTTGAGTATTGCATATGAGAATAATGTCACTGTGAAGTGTACAGTAGATACCTGAATATATCAGGTTTGCCTTATTGATTTTATATAACTTTATACGAAATTTTGTCTGTATAAATCGAAGACCAAAGTGTCAGTAATATTTAAGTAACAAAGAAAGTTACCTGTCAGGATGTAATTATTGTATCCTGCGTACTGATGTTTACGAATTGTAACTTAAGTGAAAAATAAAAGTACAATAATTATAAAGAGATTTGCTTCTCACGAATAACATACAAGCTCTTAATGTGATAAATGTGAGACAGAATTACTATGTAGTGAATGCTTCTCTTATGTGTTGCAAAACTGTCATCATTTTCTGTAGCTGATAGAAGAAACGATGAAACTTGTTTCGAATTAATCTCTACTTAGCACAGTGACATAAGAACGCTCGAATATTTAATTTTCAGGATTTTATCCTATGAAATTACGACTTATCGACTTGCCTGTACAGTCCAAGTTTCACAAACTTCTCTTTTCGTATAGCACACGATTATCATCCCAGAGATAATCCATGTGCGGATTGTATAGTTATCCGTGCTTAAGAATAGCCCGGGTTGCATAAAGATTGTGTTTTGTGTGAGGGAGTGTTGTAACTTTATTAAGTGAACTGGGAACAATTACATGAGCCTATGTACAGTGAAGTTTTGGAGCGTGGACCCGGTTGAAAAGGTCCGACGCTCCACCAGTTAATTCGGCCAGGCTCATAACGCACAATTAATTATTGAGTCACGTCGGAGTCTGCGTCTCAAGTCCCTCACAGCCACGTTTCAGGGACTGAGCTGCTTAGTCTAAGAACTATTGGAGATGAAATCATGAATTTGTTTCTCGTTAATTGTTATGTACTTTATGTTCATTTTTACGGCTATTAGCTTAGGTGATTATATGGACTCTAGGGGAAATGTAACAAGTAGCTGTTTGTGATTTATGTCAATTTCAGCAACAGACCTTCTCGCGCTGATGTAACGTCCATCTTTGCTTACAAAAGGATTAACAATTTCTTCATTCTGATGAATTAATACAATAGTGTTCTGAAACTTGCCAAGTGACACTTTATTGTAACTTACATGCACGTTAAATCATATTATTGCATGTGGCACTGTGCGTTTGTAGGCTGAAATGCCGACATTTTAGAGATTTCTGCTGTCTATATTATTAAAGCCATTGGCTGGTTACTTCATCTGCGATACATTGTCTCCGAAACGTCGGCAATAAAGCCTGCGTATAGAAGGTACCATCATCCAAAAGCAGGGTCCACACTGATACTGCATCTTAGTGAAGGCTAAAATATCATATGAGGCATAAATGCTTTTGCATCTGCCGTTGGGTTGGTAACCTTGATGTGAAGCACTGGATTGGTTCAATCGGTATTTGTGGCTAGCAGTGTGGAAGGCAGGAACTAAGCCCACATTATTATGCAATACGGAAGTAGCACGCCTTCACATCACCAGTGGAATGCATGACTGGGTGATCAGGTTTTCTTTTAAGCTGTGTAATAAGTGCTGCAAATACTTTAGCTTTCTGCTTCACATTCTTCAGTGGGTCGTCTTGGATTTGAAGGCCCTTAAAATCTCTCAAGTTAGCAGTGTTTCTTACTTCTCATGAAAAATGGTATCTCAGTCTCCTTCTTGCAGTTATTTAGTCCCAATTTCTAACATGAAAAATCTGTCTGGAAATATTCTCGAAGTGTCTAAAACATATTTCGCTTAATGTTGCCACAGTCTGTCAAGTGATGTTACAAGTGATGGGCCGAATAAAAAAAAATATTGCTGGAAATTTTGAAATTATTTCTTTTACTTTTTGTGATACCACATTCTGTGTAGGTAACACGTATTCCTTGCAGAAAATGTCTGCTGTATCCTTCTTTACTGAATAGTGGATGTGCTGTGCGTCTGAGGGGAAGAATGACAGTTTGTATTGTTGTCCGCCAGCGAATGTGAAGATCACTTTATCCCAAAAGTTTGATACTTATGTTGAAATCAGTGAATTTCCACAAAACATAAG
>Ga0209628_10001567_pt1 | contig 14939 bp, 11 predicted proteins | sample TergutCu122P4_FD_187285 | JGI IMG/M metagenome (GOLD analysis project Ga0209628, IMG submission 187285) | Cubitermes ugandensis P4 segment gut microbial communities from Kakamega Forest, Kenya - Cu122 P4 (SPAdes) (version 2) | ecosystem: Host-associated > Arthropoda: Insects > Digestive system...
ACACAGGCAGAGGTGTAGTGTTTGCGAAAAATATTTTGTGTGAGTTGTACGGAATTTGCTTGGAAGATGAGATAATTAGAGGATTTGAAGATGAGATGATGAATACAGAGGAGCAGAAAAGCATAAAAGCAGAAGATTCTTATGGTCTTACGGTCTTACGGTCTTGAAATCTACCCAAACCCCGGAAAAGATTATATCTCTGTGGTTTCAGAAGTAGAAAATTGTCTTTTTGAATTAATAGACGCAACCGGCAGAATACAAAAATCAATAAAATTAGATATAGGGAACAATATAATTAACATATCATCGCTGCAACAAGGTTTCTATATTTATAAAGTTGTTGTGAGAGATAGAATTGTTACAGGAAAATGGATTAAAGAATGATTGCATTGGCTACTAAGTGAACTTTGAAAAATAATGGGTTGCACAAACTCAAATTGTAATTTTATTTTTTTGGCACTAAAAAAAATTTTAGTCTATTTTTGCAAAAATATTCTTTTTAATAATAATTATGAAAAACTTAGAGAGATTTTTTCAATGTTTTACGCTCTTATGCTCTTACGGTCTTACGGTCTTTTTTCTCTTTGCGTGTACATCCCCTAATTCTTCCGAAAAAAAAATATTCCGCTACAACGAAGCAGTGGGTATTCAATCGCTTGACCCTGCTTACGCTTCGGGGCAAACTGCAATATGGGTATGCAATATGTTGTATAACGGATTGGTAGATTTAAACGACTCGCTGCAAATAGTTCCTATGATTGCAAAAAATTGGACAATAAGCCCTGACGGTAGAACTTACACCTTCTACATCCGTGATGATGTTTTTTTTCAAAACACCACACATTATATTTGGAAAACGCGTAGAAAAGTTACTGCCTACGACTTCGTTTACAGTTTTAACAGAATTGTAAGTCCGGAAACTGCTTCTCCGGGTGCTTGGGTTTTTCAAAAAGTAGCCCGAAACGACACCGGAAAATGTGCATTTTTTGCGCTCAATGATACTGTTTTTCAAATTGTTTTGGCAGAACCATTTCCACCGTTTTTGGGAATACTTGCCATGAAATATGCTTCTGTCGTTCCGCTTGAAGTGGTTGAAAAATATGGTAAAGATTTCAGAAAATTTCCGGTCGGAACAGGTCCTTTTCAGTATCAAATGTGGGAAGAGGGAATTAAGCTGGTATTGCGCAAAAACGACAGCTATTTTGAAAAAGATGATAACAATGTGAATCTTCCTTATTTAGATGCTGTTGCTATCTCTTTTATTATTGACAAGCAAGTGGCTTTTATGGAGTTTATGAAAGGTAACTTAGATTTTATGTCGGGGATTGAGGCTTGCTATAAAGATGCTTTTCTTACACAAGAAGGTACATTGCAAGAGGAATATACCCATAATATCACGCTGCAAACCGGTCCGTATCTAAATACTGAATATTTAGGCTTTTTACTGAAAGAAAAAGAGAATAATCCGCTGTTAATAAAAGAGGTAAGACAAGCCATCAGTTATGGATTTGACAGAGAAAAGATGATAAAATATTTGCGCAATAATATGGGATATGCCGGCACGAGCGGTTTTGTGCCCATGGGTATGGCTTCTTTCAACCCCGAAAGAGTCAAAGGGTATTACTACGACCCGCAAAAAGCACTTGAATTGCTTCAAAAAGCCGGATACCCTAACGGCGAAGGGCTGCCCAAAATTACGCTCTCTGTATCTGCAAGTTATTTAGATTTGTGCCAATACATACAACATGAGTTAAGTAAAATTGGAATTCGGATTTCATTGGAAGTGCAACAAGCAGCGCAACAGAGGCAAATGATGCGCAACTATCAACTGCCATTTTTCAGAGGCTCCTGGATTTGCGATTACCCCGATGCCGAAAACTATTTAGCGCTTTTTTACTCTAAAAACTTACAACCTGCCGGCTCAAACTACACCCATTACGTTAACCCTGCTTTTGATAAACTTTTTGAAAAATCTCAAACTATTACTGATGAATACCTTAGAAATGAATATTACACAACGTTAGATTCGTTGTTAATGGAAGATGCGCCGGTAGTGGTACTTTTCTACGATAAGAAAGTGCGTTTTACAAAAAAAAACATTACAGGGTTGGATAATTCGCCTACAAATTTATTGAATTTGAAGCGAATAAAAAAATAATTATACTTTTGTTGCCAAAAAAATAATTAATTATTTCGACAATTTTAAACCATTCATTATGAAAAAGTTATTTTCATTATTCTTGCTCATCAGCCTTAATATTTTTGTTTTTGGCGCTTTTTTTGAAAACATTCCCACCCAATTAGTGCAACCCAACGGAGAAGTATTAAAACTTTTTATAACAGGAGATGAATTTTATCGAACGGTTCACGACAGCGAAGGGTACTCAATTGTTCAGGGCGCGGATGGTTGGTATTACTACGCTATGTATGATGCAAAAAGAGACGAACTGGTTCCCAGCGAACATATCGTTACTTCGTCTCGAAATTTTGAATTACAGATGGAAAGAGGGCTCACTATTTCTCATAATAAATATATAGAAATTCGTCGCGCTTATTACGAGCCCACCGGTTGCTATCCTTCCGGCGCCTCAAATAGATCCATTTTGAGAGATTTGGCAAATAATGGCGTGAGAGCAACACAACAAATGAATAACATTGTGATTTGCATCGGCTTTTCAGACACCCAATCCATGACACATAACTACACTTATGTAAATGGTATCTTAAACACAAATACCGACAATAGTTTGAAAGATTATTATTTTGTAATGTCTTACAATAAGTTGGAGGTTATTTCTCACTTTTATCCGCAACCGAATGGAACAGTACTCAGGTTTTATAAGGACTCATATCCCAGAAGTTATTATCAACCCTATTCAGCAAGTAATCCTAATGGTTACGATGCAAATGATTTGTATGAGAGAGCTTTCCGTGAACAAACTTTGTTGAAAAACGCTGTTGAGTGGGTAAATGCAAATGACCCCATCCCCACAAGTTTGAACCTTGATATAAATAATGACGATGAGTGTGACTTAATCTCTTTTGTAATTCAAGGAGAAGTTGGAGAATGGAACGACTTGCTTTGGCCCCATAAATGGTCAATGTGGTATATCACTTATTATGACGATCCCGTTTATATTAACGGTAAATTAGTTTGGGATTACAACTTTGAGATGGATGGAACTGAAAATTATTTTTCCAGTAATACTTTCTGCCATGAAGGGTTTCATGTATTCGGAGCGCCGGATTTATATCATTATTCTCAAACTTATAGAGAATTAAGAGCTGTTGGTCCATGGGATATTATGGATTACAGCAAATTAGCCAAGCCTCAATCTATGTCTGCTTACATGAAGTTCAAATATGGAAATTGGATATCCTCTTTGCCCATTGCTACTATTAACAAAACTTATGAAGTGTTTCCTTTTTATTACAATGATGGTTCAAATCATGAAAAGCCAGTTATCTATAGAGTACCCATGACCGGTACAAATACACAATACAGTGTGGTTGAATATCGTAAAAAAACGGGAACAAACTATGACAATTTTTTACCCAACGAAGGATTACTTATATACCGCATTAATGACAATATGGTTGGAAATGCACAGTTTGATGGGTATTCTACATTTGATGAGGTCTATTTATATCGCCCCGGCAGCACTCAAACCAACGGTATTTACACATTAGGAAATTTAGATGAAGCTCCTTATAACCCTACAAACGGTAAAACATCCTTTAACCATACTACAAATCCCAAGCCGTGCCAATCGAACGGTGCTGCCGAAAATGCACAGAATATCAACAACATCCTTTATGATGATGTTACAGATTCTTATACGTTTTTTTACGGAAATCCTGAAAACAGAACCATATCAGTTAATAAAACAGAACTAATCCTTGAAAAAGAATTAGGGGCAACAGGAACAGTATCCATAACTTCAAATGTTGTATGGCGTGTTGCTATACCTGAATCTGCAACAAGCTGGCTCGCCGTATCAAAGACCAAAGGATTAAACAATGGAACCATAACATTTACCACATTAAGTAACAATGATGGCGTTGAAGCAAGAATTGCTGACGTTACCATCACGGGTAATGAAAAAACAATTATTCTAACTGTTATTCAAAAAAGTTCAGGAGATATTGCCATAACTTTATTTCCTAATCCTTTAGATGGAGGTACGGTTTCAGGTGGCGGCACTTATCATTTTGGTGACCAGGTAACTTTGAAGGCAACGGCCAATCCGGATTATGAATTTTTAAACTGGACTGAAAACGACAATGTAATTTGTATGGATGCTATCTTCACTTTTGCTGCAATAGAAAACATAACTTTAGTTGCCAATTTTAAGTTATTAAATGGAATATGCGACAGCAAACATACCGATAAATTTACCCTTTTTCCTAATCCTGTCGAAAATTTGTTAAAAATTGTGCGTTCTACTTCCGGCAAAGCGCAAATAGAGATTTACAATATCTTTGGAGTTATTGTTAAAGAATTTGAAATAAATGGATTAGAAACATTTGCGAATATATCAGCATTAAGTCCGGGAGTTTATTTCATTAGATTAACCGATATCCATGGTACTTTCACACAACGATTTGTTAAGGAATGAAATTCGCCTTGCCGTTTCTTCCACTCCAATAAAATCAATTATTTCAAACAAATCAGGACCTTTTGAATCGCCCACTAAAGCAAGACGCAAGCAATTCATTATTTGCCCTATGTTGAGTTGGTTTTCACTAATAAAAGTAATTACTTTGTCGTGTGCTACCATTTTATCAAATGGCATAATTGAATTGAGTATCTCAGCAATTTTTTTTAAATAAATGTGGGTATCTTCTTTCCAACGCTTTTTAATTACTTCAGGATTATAGGTTTCGGGCGCTTGGAACAGGAAAGCGCTCTGGTTCCAAAAATCGTTGATAAAATACATGCGTTCTTTAATCAATGCCACTGCCTTTTCTATTTTTTCAATGTCGGTATTAATATTTTTTTCGGCTAACTCCCTGGGGAAAATTTCCGCCAATTCTTTATTTGATTTTTGTTGTATATAATAGTGATTAAACCACTTAGCTTTGTCCAAATCGAATTTGGCGCCTGATTTACTTACTTTTTCCAATGAAAAACGAGTGATAAGTTTTTCCATATCCATAACTTCATCTTCAGTACCGGGGTTCCAACCCAACAGCGCTAAAAAGTTATTTACAGCTTCGGGTAAATATCCGCTTTCGCGGTATCCGGATGATATTTCTCCTGTTGTGGGGTCTTTCCATTGCAGCGGAAATACCGGAAATCCGAGTCTGTCTCCATCTCGTTTGCTCAATTTTCCGTTTCCATCAGGTTTGAGCAGCAGGGGCAGATGGGCAAATTGAGGCGCTTGCCATTCAAAAGCCTTGTAAAGCATTACATGCAAAGGCGCGGAAGGTAACCACTCCTCACCGCGAATAACATGAGTGATTCCCATTAAATGGTCATCCACTACATTGGCTAAATGATAAGTGGGTAAGCCATCAGATTTACAAAGTACTTTATCATCTAATAACTGTGAATTTATTATTACTTCTCCCCGAATCATGTCTTGAATAAGAATTTCAGTGTTCTCAGGATACATAAAACGTATCACATAGTTGCCTTTTAATTTTTCTGCTGTTTTTTCTTTTGTTAAAGTTAATGAATTACACATAGTTTTTCGTGTATTCATATCATATTGAAACGTTTTTTTTGCGGCTTCGGCTTCTTTGCGTTTAGTTTCCAACTCTTCCTGCGTATCGAATGCGTAATAAGCCCATCCTTTTTCAATCAATTCATCTACATATTTTTTATAGATGTGCATTCGTTCAGATTGTTTATATGGTGAATGCTTTCCTCCTACGTGAACCCCTTCATCGAAAGTAATATTTAGCCACTTAAAGGCTTCGATTATGTACTCCTCTGCTCCCGGCACAAAACGTGTCTGATCGGTATCTTCAATGCGGAGGATTAGTTTTCCTCCTTTTTGTTTGGCAAACAAATAATTGTACAAACAAGTACGAACGCCGCCAATATGTAGCGGTCCTGTAGGGCTTGGGGCAAAACGAACTCGAACCATTTGTAGAAAAATAGAATTATGGTTTGTACTCAATCCAGGGTCTGAACCCTAAATGACCTGTTTTGGATCCTTTTACCAATGAATCTTCAGATTCCGGAGTAGCTGCAAATCTTCTAACCGGGCATTTTACCATTGAAGAAAGAAAACCAAAAGCCAACCCTTCTGATGCTTTCAAATTCGTATAGATTGAGTTCACTTGAACAAAAGTAGAGGTAGGTTGGTTTGAAAGCAAATAGTTGGTCATGCTTTCACCCACTGCCCAACCTTCAATCTCAATACATGTGCCAGTTGCCTCCGGAGTGCCCATATATCTTATTTTATCAGGGTCAGGTTTTACATATTTTGCAATATCATCATAAAAAACTCTCGTGAAATTTTTTGAAAGCAAACCAAAGTCATTTATTTTCCAAATTCCACCCGCTTTTGGGCAAATATTTTTAACAATCGTATCAATTTTCACTACTTGATTCGTTTTTTTATTTACTTCAAAATAGATAAAATTTACATGAATTTCATAATCAGCAGCATATTGCGCCGGATAGAAAGATACCGAAGCTTCTCCCACACCTAACATCGAAAAAGTATTAGATGGAGAGTATATTTCAAAATCATAGTAAGGATTAACACCATTCCCTAACATCGGAGTTATCCCTTCAGTAACTTTCCCAGATTGTAAATGGGTAATCACAATCTTATAAGAATAATCTTTTGAGAGAGGTTCTTTTGTGTAGTACCAAATTTGTTTATCCCCATAATAAAAAAAGCCGGAATCCCTACCATAAGGATAATCATGAGTCATCTCTAATACTATATCCTTACGCAAAGTACGTTTATCGTTATTAAACTCTTGTAAAACAACATTAATTTTATCGTAATAATAAATACTGTCTGGATTTTGTGCATCAATAAACACGCCGCCTTTTTTATGAGATTGATACCCTTTATAAATTTTAACATAATGGATGGAATCCTGATGGTTTAAAATTCCATAAACAACAGTAACGTCTTTATAAGGTGCATTTAGGTCAAAATCGGGTTTACAGGCGGTAAACAAGTAAAATATTCCGAGTATTAAATAAATGGGTTTCATATATATTTAATTAAAAAGTTAAAAAGTTCAAGAGTTTAAACCGTAATTTGTAATTTTTATTTGTAATTGTATATTACCATCTCATCGCTTCAGGGTCTCTGATCCATTTTGGACCAATTCGGTTTCCTTCCTTATCGTAGTTGTTGTTTTCTGTATATTTTTCATTAAACGAATATATTAGTCTAAATGTGAGTGTATTATGAAATGGCCGGCGTCTAACCGTTGCAGTCGCATTTTCGCTTAGCGAACTGAACTCACGCACTTTACCAAATGGTGCCAAGGAGTATTGAAACCGGAAATTAAACTTTAAACCTTTGTAAATCGGAATTTTTACATCAGCAATAATGCTCCAGTCATTTTTTTTATACCTGCCGGGGTCTTTTGCCTGGTCTATTCTTAATGCGCCGCCTTTACGAATATTAGCGCTGTCAAATGCGGTATAGTCGTGTAAAGACTCTTTAATATATGCTAATCTTGACCAAGCAACTCCTACACCTATGCTCACTTTTGAGCGTGGGTCGTCGTAATGAAACAGTATCGGAATCTCAAGATAATCGGTACGCAACTTATAGAAAAATTTTTTGTCGTACGCGGGATACCTGGTGTCAAAAAAGGCTGTGTCTCCAATTGCATGGCAAGCTTCATACCGGTTTGGACCCGGGTATTTTTTCTGTGCCCCTTTTTGGGTATACAAAAGTTCCATTGTTACAGAAAATCGTTGTTTTTTATCTAACATTAATTTTACGTATGGACCTCCGTTGAACCCAACTTTTGAATATCCAAAAACCTCATCTCCATCCACTTGTGTTAGGTTAATTCCTGCAGCAATCCCACCTATAAAACGTTGGGCAGAAGCAGATGGAGGAAAGTAGAATGCAGAAAGCAGAATACAAATAACAAACATTATAATTTTATTTGTAAAAGGGAACCTTTGTAGCATCATTGAGTGTTCGGCGTTCATGTGTGAATATTATTAAGGAATTACGATTGGAAATTGATGGTTAAACTCCATTCTATAAGGTTCGCCGATAATATTAGTCAGAAAATCAACATATTGGTCAGAAAATTGAAATTCGTTATGATTATAATATTGATTTGGGAGGGGGAAGTTCCCAATATTTCCCATTTCAATGGCATCGGTGTGAAACTCCTCCAATTCGCAATAAGGGACGATTTCTCTCATAACCGGCATCTTTCCATAATCTTCTCTTAGCAAGAGGTCAACTACTTTATCTGCTAATGTTGAGGTCAATCGTCTATCATATTCATAGCATCTTCCTGAACGCGGAATATAGCCGGAAATTTGCCCGCGTGCTTCAATGCCCAATTTTTTATTGAGTTCCGAAGCAATTACTCCGCTTACTCCTCCAAAACGCGGATGTCCATATTCATCTAACTCTGAACTGGCAAATACCATTTCAATCTCCCCTTTTTCGTCGTTATACCAGCGTACGCCTTCCGAAACTGCAATAATCAAACTGTGTTTTGGGTTTTTCATGTAGTTCTCTTTCACTTTTTCAAAGAAGAAATCTTTACGTTCTTTAGTAATAACCACTTCTGGAATCAGTGCCATTTGGGCGCCACCAAACATGGCTGTTCCTGTAAGCCAACCGGCATCTCTTCCCATCACTTCCAACACCATAATGCGTTGGTGTGACTCGTTAGTTGTATGTAATTTAGCAGTTAGTTTTTTTATTTGCATGGCTCCCGATGCAAAACCGGGACAGAGAACCACCTCGTGTTGTTTTCCCTGGTAATGGTGCATGGTGCGTGTCCGCAAATCATTATCAATAGTTTTTGGAAAACCTATCACAGGAATACCATACGTTTCGTACATTCTCTTGGCAGCGCCATTGGTATCGTCTCCGCCAATGGTTACAAGCACATCAATTTTGTAGCGTTCAATGTTGCTCAAGATTTGTTCCGACCTGTCCTCTTTGTTCTTTTTACTTGGAAATGGGTTGGTTCTGCTCGACAGTAACCCTGTTCCACCATAAATTCCGTTGTAAGGGATATTTGTTAAATCCACTACATCGCCATTGCCAAGCAACCCTTTCCAGCCGCGAAGCACTCCATATACTTTAAAACCTAACATGGAAGCGCGGTTTCTAACTGCTTCAATACTTGAATTTATCGCGGGAGTATCCCCCCCCCCAGACAATATTGCTAATGTTTTTCCTGCAAAAAGTTTCTCTTTTTTCATAAAATATTAATGCGGTTTTGAAATAAGTTTGCAAAAATAGAAAAAAAGATTTTCCAAATACACAAAGACACGAAGATTATTTTATTAATCTTCGTGTCTTTGTAACAATAAGTATGAAATTTATTTAGCTACCACCATTTTTTTAGTTATCGACTGATTATCTTCCGAATAAATTTTTACGAGATAGACTCCATTATTCAAATGTGAAATATTTATTGCGGTTTGCTGTATGAGATTTGAGGTAAGTGATAAGACTTTTTTTCCTGAAACATCGTAAATCTCCATTTTTGTAATTCGTAATTCGCAATCCGTTATTCGTAATTCATTTTTTGCAGGGTTTGGGTAAATGTTGCAAGAAAGTGTTTCATAATTCTTTACATCTACATTTGATTTGTTCCACAACCCTTTATAAACTTCCTGAATATTTTTATATGCCGGAATATTCTTTAAATCCTGCGTAAAAGTTAATACATTTACCGGATTATTTTGGAGCCCATTTGGTTGAATGAAGGGTGAATATTGAGTTGTCCATTGCAACATAAACAAATTCCCTTTGTAATTGTAACTCAATGAAGGGTAGGCGCTGTCAAACAAATATTCTACATAAATATTATTTTCGGAAAAGGTTGGATTACCCTCTTCATCATATTCGGGATGGGTGTAATCGCTCCAATCAGCCCATACTATTTCCGGATGGTATGATACCCAACTTGTATTTTTTTGAACTTCCCAGGTTTTTCCATAGTCATCTGAAACAGTAATAAATATACCTCTGCAAAATGTGGGTGTTCCGCCTGATTGATAATAAAAGGGAGGATCTAGGGGAGACTGATAAGCCACATATACTTTGCCTTCTTTAGCAAGGATGGTTGGATAAATTACCCATCCGAGGTCATTGAATTGATTTTGATTATATTTTGGACTATTGTCCCATTGATAGTACTTATCTAATCCAACCACAGAAGGAAGCGTGATATATCCGGAAAAGTTTTCCCAATTCCATTTAGTTAGTTTATCTCCTTCTTTCCATCCTCTAAGGTCTTTCCAATCAATGGGAGTTTGTTCGTCATTCCAATATATCATACCTATGGGAAGATTTGCCCAGTAACTTATAGAGGTAGAGCCTGCTTCTTTAGTAAAACAATGTGCACTAAAAACTACGTGTACTTTATGGTTTTCGTCAATGTAAATAGAGGAGGATGTGGGTACCAATCGCGGCTCAACCAGTTCATCAACTTTCGTAAAAACTGTACCATTGTCATATACTGTCTTCTTTTCCCATGTGTCGCCGCCATCTCTTGATTCCATATAATTAATAAATCCAATAGAGTTATTATAAAGGAGTACTACATGGTTCTCTCTCACTGCAAGGGTATATTGGTCTGATGAAACTCTGAAACATTCAAAATTAGTCATTCCATATTCTCTGAAACTTTTTGGTTCTTCCCAGGTTTTACCGCCGTCGGTGGAGCGATAATATAAGGGAAGAGTGGTAAAACCGAGGTATCCATAAGGTGGAACATTGGGATTAGGTTCATAATTTTCAGGGAACTTGCTTTCAGCAGGCCATGTATTTGTAACACAAACCAAATGCACTGTGTTGCCGTTTGTTGCTATTGTGGGCCAAAGAATAGTTGTGGTAGGAACTCCCTCTCCCGTGGGCGTGGGTGATATTAGATATTGAGGACCAAAAAGTGTTGATTGTCTCCAATTTCCTTGTCCATGAACATCTCTGGTGTTCACAATTAAGCCGTTTACGCCATCATGGGCAACAACAACTTCTCCTTTCTCTGTAAATCCGTGTGCTCCCCAGCCTGTTTTAATAGATTCTATTCTACCGGTTTCAGAATTCGGCATAACATCCCATGATTTTTTTGATACATTGTAATAATTAATCCCTGTTCCCCGTGATGGGTTGCTTTGCGCCATGGTCCATACTGCCGCTCCGGTAGAAGATTTCGGATGAAAACCAATGGTGTTGCGGGAGTTGCAATTTGTAGGAAGATTGTAATAAGTTTCACCAATCACATTGTAAAACTCATCACTTGTAAACATAAAACTGTTGCGGAGTTCAGGAGTTACATCTGCTTTATACTCAACAACGTTACCGAAAGTGTGTGGTCCCATTTTATAAGGAACTGCTTGAAGATTCACATGGTTCATTTTGACTTGCGCGGTCAATGATCCGCACAAAGCCACTACTGCGATTAAATTTAGGATCTTTTTCATAATAGATAATTTTTAGAGGGTTTGTAAAACTTTAAGGTTAATTACGCGTAACTTTCTGGGTCAAAAATATAATTAAATTGTTAAAAATCAAGGACATTTTTCGAATTAACACAAAAAAAATATGACAATATCCGAACAAAAAAAGTTTGAGAATCTATGTATTTACTAAAAATGTGTTTTGAATCTTTAATTTTATAATATTTTAGCAAATATTCTCGCAATTACTTATAAAATAAGTCAAAAAAAACAAAAAAAAATACTTTACATCTAAAAAATAAGAAAAAAAGTTCTTCTTATATTATCTATATTTTAGAGTTATCTATGCAACAAATTAATTAGATATTGCCCATAACCGCTTTTCAAAAGTGGTTGTGCTATCTTTTCCAACTGTACTGCATTGATGAATCCATTACGGTACGCCACCTCTTCGATACAACCCACTTTTAGTCCCTGTCGTTCTTCAACTACCTGCACAAATTGAGTGGCGTCAATAAGAGATTTAAAAGTTCCGGTATCCAACCAGGCTGTGCCTCTGCTCATTTTACAAACTTTTAATTTGTTGTGTTCCAGGTAATAGCGGTTTACATCAGTAATTTCATACTCTCCTCGGGCGCTCGGTTTAATATTCTTAGCAACTTCCACAACGGAGTTGTCGTAAAAATACAACCCTGGAACTGCATAATTAGATTTGGGATTCATTGGTTTCTCTTCAATACTGATTGCGTTCATATTCTCATCAAACTCCACAACGCCATATCTTTCGGGGTCTGAAACATGATAAGCAAACACAATGCCTCCCACTGGATTATTGTTTTGTGCCAAATTTTCCTCAAAGTCGGCGCCGTAAAAAATGTTATCTCCCAGAATCAATGATGCTTTATCTTGCCCGATAAAATCGGCGCCCAACACAAAGGCTTGCGCCAAACCGTTTGGAATATGTTGCACTTTATATTCAAATCTGCAACCCAACCGCGCCCCATCGCCCAACAAATGTTCAAAATGAGGCAAATCTGTTGGAGTTGAAATTATTAAGATCTCTCTAATCCCTGCCTGCATAAGCGTTGATATTGGATAATAAATCATCGGCTTGTCATAAATGGGCATTAGTTGTTTGCTCATTGCCAATGTGATGGGATGTAAACGGGTGCCGGCGCCTCCGGCTAAAACGATGCCTTTCATACAATTTGGTTTAAGGTTTAAAGTTCAAGGTTCAAGGTTCAAAATTTTTGAACTTGGAATTTTTGAACTTTGAACTTTTTTTTCGTTTGCAAAAATATTTTTTTCTCTTACATAAACAAAAAAAAATACTTTTGCCAAATTTTAACACTAAAAATATTCACATGAAAAAAATTACATTATTATTTTTATCTATTTTATTTTTTGCCACTTACTCTATTCAAGCGCAAAAAACATTTTCGGGAGAGATTAGTTTTGAAACCAAAATTGAAGGCACCGATGACCCCAATCTTTTAGCAAGTGAAGAAAGTCTAACACGAACTATTGCTATTCTGGGAAATAAGTCTAAGACTGTATTAAAACCAAATGATATGGTTGCTATTACGCAGGTTTGGGATGGCGACAAGGGAACGGCGTCTGTGGTTATTGAAATTACGGGTATGGGGAAATATTACAAAAAGTGGAATGCCGAGCAACATAAAGATAAATTTAAATTAAGCGATTTTAGTTATAGTTATGAAAATGATTATAAAACCATTTGCGACTACAAATGCCAAAAGGTAGTAGTTACGGTTATGAATTTAGAAGATGATTCGCAAACGGAATTTACTTTATACGTATCAAAGGATTTTGGAACTCCGAAATTAAACGGAGACCAATTTATTGGTTTGGAAGGTTATCCGCTCATGGTAATCCAAGCTTTGCCGGAATATTGTGATGAATGTGCAGCGGTTATGCAAGCCACCAAAATCACTTCGAAAAAGATTAAAGAGGTGGACTTTCTCCTCCCCGACGATGCAAAAAGTATAGATGAAAATCCAGAATTAAAAGAAATGTTAAAGAGTTTATTTGGAGAAGAATAGTCACTATACAAAATATTCGGAAAGCCGCTTCATTTCAGATGCTACTACAATGTTCTCATACAGAACATTGTAAATGGCTTCAGCAATCGGAATATTTGCCTGTTCTTTTTTGTTGATTTCATGCACACACCTTGCAGCATAGTAACCCTCTGCCACCATTTTCATCTCAAGCAGGGCAACTTTTACCGATAACCCGTGCCCTATCATATTGCCAAACATCCGGTTGCGACTGTACCTTGAGTAAGCAGTTACTAATAGGTCGCCCAAATAAACAGAGTCAGTCATTTGTCTTACTTCATTAGAATACATTTGATTCACAAAGCGCTTCATCTCTTTCAAACAGTTGGAGACGTAGCAGGCAATAAAATTGTCGCCATATCCTAATCCCGAATAGATGCCGGCACCCAAGGCATAGATATTTTTCAACACCACTGCCAATTCTACACCCATAATATCATTGGAAACCGAAGTTCTTACATAGCGATTTTTAAAAAAACGAGCCACAGTTTCAGCAAGTTCTAAATTTGTAGAAACCGAAGTGAGAAAGGATAACTTTTCCTGACTTACCTCTTCCGCATGAGAGGGGCCGCTAATGAGCGCCATATTTCCAAAGGGGATTGAAAATTGCGAACGAAGATATTCAGTAACAACTTGCATAGTTTCCGGCACAATTCCTTTAACGGCAATAATTATTTTTTTACGATTGAGTTTGCTTTTTTGTAAAGGTTCTAACGTTTTATGCAAAAATGCCGATGGAGAAACAATAACAATGTAATCTGCTTTTGCAACTGCCTGTCGAATATCTTGAGTTACCTTAACTTCTTTCGGATTTATAAAAACAGAACTTAAATACAAGGGATTGTGTCCATATTTGGAAACGCCTTCAACAATTTCCTCTTCTCTTACCCACCAATGAATGTGCTCCAAATTAGTGGATAATATTTTTATTATAGCAGTTGCCCACGTTCCTCCGCCAATTAGTGCTACCCGATACCGCATTCGCGATTTCTTTTTCCGTAGCGGAATAAATTGATTTTCAAATTGTTCAAGTTCAAAAGAGGTCATTGCCCTATGATTGTTTTGTGAGGTGCAAAAGTAATTAATATTTTTTAACACTCAATTCGGAAGAATAAAAAACTCAGGGCAAAATCATTAAAATTAGCATAATATTTTGCATTCGTAAAGAAAAAACTAACAATTCTCTTGTACAGTTCCAACGTTGCACGTTGCGAACAAGACCCAAATTCCTTTTCCTTTTTAAGGAAAAGGTGTCAGACGGCGGC
>Ga0209628_10001568_pt1 | contig 14935 bp, 7 predicted proteins | sample TergutCu122P4_FD_187285 | JGI IMG/M metagenome (GOLD analysis project Ga0209628, IMG submission 187285) | Cubitermes ugandensis P4 segment gut microbial communities from Kakamega Forest, Kenya - Cu122 P4 (SPAdes) (version 2) | ecosystem: Host-associated > Arthropoda: Insects > Digestive system >...
TGTTTCAGTTCCCTGATAATATCAGGTGCATAAGTTGCTTTTTTGTTGATTATCAATAAGATACAATATTCCAAAAAGCCCTTTCGCATTTGCGATTTTATGTTTTCAACGTTTAGCATATCTTTATTAGTTAGTAAGTTAGTAAGTTAGTAAGTTTTTTTGGTTAAGGGTAAAAGGTTAATGGTTAATTTTTAGTTTCACCTTTTACCTTTTTCTCTTTACCTTTCATCTAAAATTTTCGGCAAAGGTAAATAAAAATATTGTACCTTGTATAACATAGTACAATATTTTAATAATATTTATATATTTTTATGTTTTATTTATAAATATATTTTTTATAAAACCTTGATAATAAACATTTTAAATGAAAATCAATATAAAAATCCAAACAGCCAAAGATACAAAATGTTTTTTACGGAATACAAATTTTTGAATATCCGTAATTATTTTTTAATAAATTTTTCAATAATTACGCCGTTTTCGGTATATATTTTTATTAGATAGATGCCTTGCGGCAGTGTAGAAACGTCAATAGGAATGAGGAACGAGGAGTGAGGAGTAAGAAATGAGGAATGAAGAGTGAGTATTGTTTTGCCTGTAATGTCAAGTATTTCTACATTACTAATTCTTAACTCTTCACTCTTAATTCTTAACTCATCTTTCACAGGGTTGGGGTAGATTATTATGTTGTTACTATTTGCCGCAGGAGGCGGCTCTATGCCTGTTGGCAGCAGGCGGGGGTCGTTTTTAAGGGCAAAAACTGCTGTGCCTTCATAAATGCAATATGTATCAGGCAAATCGCCTATGGTTATTGTATTAGGATATGAGGTAAAACGTAATAGTATATCTCCATTTTTATTGCCGCTTATACTGCCTGCATCAGGATACGATTGAGGGGAAGCAAAAAAGATTGTGTCTAAAACCTCTTCAAGTTTACAATCTTCGGTTCGAAAACTTGCTATTAAGGAGTTTTGTGGGGGCATGCCATAATGTGCCGGAACAACAATATGGTTATTTATTAGTGCCGGCACGTGTTGGTCACCACCAGTGTAACCATATAAAGAAGAAGATTGTTCATTAGGTATTATATCGTGAGCAATATAGCGTCCTGTTGTTTTATCAAATTTTGCAACGAGAACTACATCTTCTTGATTTGGACAGGGACTAATAACTTTAACTGTGTCTCCGTTACCATTTAAAAAATATGTTAAATTAGAAAAATAAGGAGAAGTATAAGTATTAGCACAATATCCTATTGCAAAAACAGCATTATCAGATATTGCCGACCCATTTATCTCTTTACCATAAACCGAGTATATCTGATTACTCCATTTTACATTGCCACTGGTATCATATTTTATAATATATCCATTTACAAAGCCGGCGGTTTCAGAATCTACTACTATTTTATTAGTCCCTGTATTGTCAAGATAAATATTAATGGGATAATAATAATTATCTGCATAATTAGCCAGATATAACCCTGATAAGTACATATTGTCTTCTTCGTCAAAAGAGACGCTCAACATCCTTGTATCAGGGGCATAAACAGAAGAGCCGTGATTATCAACAATATTATGAAAAATTTGTTTTACCCACTTTACCTGCCAGTCGGGTCCAAGTTTTATTATTATCGGATCGTATATCCGCCCATCTTTTGGAATATAAAAATTGTATGTTGTTTCGTCATCTAATTTAAGAACAAAGGGGGCAGTTGCACTTGATGAATCCATAGTTGTTGTTCTGGCTGTAGCATAAATATAGGTATTTCCGCTGTTATCTACGTGAAAACTCCAAATGAATAAAAAATCCCAAAAATTATCATCTCTTGGTTTTATTTGAATAAAGTGCTTTTCCAACACATCACCATCATAACTGAACTTTACAAAAGCACTCCAGTCACCCGCTTTAAAAGGGGGAGTATTTGCTGCCACTATTTCTGCCCCTGTCTTATCTTCGTCAAAAAAGCGGAAAACCCCGTTTGGATTAAAACTTCCTGGGTCCATCATATAACTAAAACCAGTATTAACATAGATAGCATCTTCTTTAAATACTGCACTAGCACCACAAGGCAATGTATTTGAATACACATTAAAATTTCTGAAACTCATTACCTTTCTCCAAATAAACTCGCCGTCTGCCCCCATTTTGGCAACAAAAGCACCGCCAGTCCAGCCGCCTTCATATGCTGAACCGGGAATAACGGGGTCATGTTCATTATGATTAATTATAGCATTTTTACTAAAATAACCCGTCATATATATATTGCCTTCATTGTCAACATAAGAACTACCAATAATACAATTGCCTAATGAACTGTCGATTGTCTGCGCCCATTTCCACTCTTGGGCGCGGGTGTAAATATTGCATATAAACAATATTGCTGCCAGCATAAATGCTGTTTTAAAAAAAGTATTTGTTTTCATAATAAGTTAGTAAGTTAGTAAGTTAGTAAGTTTTTCGCCCCTCCCCAGCCCTCCCCAAAGGGGAGGGAATATTGTGTGCTGGAAGTGGTTATTTTTTAATAAATTTTTCAATAGTTACGCCGTTTTCGGTATATATTTTTATTAGATAGATGCCTTGCGGCAGTGTAGAAACGTCAATAGGAATGAGGAATGAGGAGTGAGGAGTAAGAAATGAGGAATGAGGAGTGAGTATTGTTTTGCCAGTAATATCACAAATGTCCACATTATTAATTATTAATTGTTCATTATTAATTGTTAATTGGTCTTTCACAGGGTTGGGGTAGATTATTATGCTGTTTAATCCATTCTCTTCTGATGTAGAGATATTATTAGGTGCAGGAATTTGACTTGTGTCTCTTATGGAACTAAAAAACTCTCCTGCGGGTATGCAATGTTTTACAAGACACAAGTATTTATTTTCGATACAGACAACAGCATATATGCAAACATCTTCATTATTTAATGCCATTTGCCTCAAAGTGTAGTAGTCAAACATAAATATTCCATCAACAAATTGGGTCGGGTTATAATTGAAATTAAAAATCTTTGGCGGCTCTACCCATATACTTAACAGGTCTGTTGTGCCGTTTGGCAATAGAATTTCAAATTTAAAATATTTCTGATAATAATCACTGTATTCAGGGCTAAATTCAAAATGAATTTTTTCAAATTTACACTCTTCTTTTATGCAATCCCGCCAATCAAGCGGCACAGAAAAATCTGTTATACAGCCCTGTTCTTTATCAAACATAGTAAATAATGCAGAAGTTTTAGTAAAATCTTTAACATCTACAACAATATGCACGTCTGCACATCCGCCGGGAGGTATATATACGGGAGTATAATGCCATATTTCATAACCGCTGCTTACATAACAATTATCCAAATTTAAATAAGTTGTACCTGCGTTGCAAACTTTTAACATCATATCAAAAGATAAATTACAACCATCTGTAAAACATTTTTTTGAAACAACTTCAACTTCAATATTGCACTTACAATCTGTCCAGTCAATTGGCACGGAAAATATTGTAATACATCCGTTTTTTTCGTCAAAGATTGTAAATTGCGCAGAGGTTTTAGTAAAATCATTTACCATTAAAGTTATTTGTAACATTTTACAATTACCCGCAGGCACTATTAGAGGTTGTGTACAAGATGTTATTATAAAACCGTCATTTACACTCAAATTATTAAAATCTAAATCGGTTGTACCACTATTGCATACATTTACATCTATTTTATAAAACAATTTTCCATCTTCTATAAAACAGTATTTTTTAAGCACTTCAACACTACTCTTGCATATACAGCGATTAGGGTCAAGTAGAACAGAAAAATCAACAAAACAGTTGTTTTTTTTGCCAATAAGGGTAAATAGAGCAGAGGACGATGTAAAAATGTTTGTTGATACAGTTATATTTATGTCTTCGCATTTATTCGGCTCTATATTTAGCGGATTGTTGCCCCACCACTCTACCGTATAGGCATCATTTACAAGCAAATTGTCCAAATCCAAAGGTATGTCGCCTGTGTTGCATATAGTTACAGTTATGTCATAAAACAGTTTTTCACCTCTTACATAACAATTAACTTTTGCTCTCTTATAACTGCTTTGACAACATTTTTCCACTTTATTAATAATTAGCGGTGGAGATGTTACAAAGCAGTTCGCTCCATATTTTACAGTCATAACGTGTATTCCGGGTAGAGATAGAGGTAAAACATCATCTTCTGAAAAGTTGCCATTTTGAACACCTGCACCGTTTACATACCAGTCATAATGATTATTGGAACACATAATAGTTGCCGTCATAAAATCATAAATATGCAAATCCTTTTCACGGCACAGGTCGTAGCATCCTGTAAGCAGAGCGTCAAAGTTTGGTTTTGGGCAAATATAGAAGAAGGAGGTTTGAGAGCTGCAGCCGTTTTCGTCAATATAATATGCCGAAACATAACCGTCTGTGTAGAAACAGGCAGTTTTTTCTATGTAACCATTGCTCCAATAGACATCGTCTCTCCCCGAAGTTGTGGTAATGCAAACCGGCGGCGTGTCAATACAGCGGCTTTCATTTTCATAAGCAAACTGCAAAGAAAGTGGTTCTGGCTGCGGAAAAACTGTAATCTCCTTTGAAGCAGTTGCAGAACACCCATTTGAGTTTGAAACCGTAAGCGTTACATTATAAGTACCGGCAATAAATGGCATAAATGATATATCCGGCGTATCAAAAAAGTATGATTGCGGACCTGTAACACTCCATTGATATTGCACATCTTCTCCCGCATCTCCATAAAGATTAACGGTCTCCCCAAAGCAATAGGATGTCTCACCCAATATTATGGCTGTGGGAATGTTATAAAAATCTACTTGTTTTTGCCCCTGGCAAACACAACCGATATCACTTGTTACAGTTACACTGTAATTACCGCTCTGATAAACCGTATGTAGAGGAGAGTCGGTAGTTGGAAGAGGATTCCATGAATAATGATAAGTAGAGCCAAGAGGTGGTATTCCTGTCCAATTAATAGTTCTTGGATTCCCCCTGCATACCTTTGGATTATAAACTTTTAAATAACTTGAGTAAGTTAGATTATCTTGGTTTAGTTGCGGCATATCATTTTTAAGAATTTGTATCTGTTTTGAGGCAGTTGTGCTGCAGCCGCTGCTGCTGTTGTACGCCGTAACTGTTACAGTATAGAGGGGTACTCTGTAAGCATAATTATGATATACTGAATTTCCTCCGGTTATATATGTGTTGTCTCCAAAACCCCATAAAACACTGCTAATATTTGTGCCTGTGCATTGAAAAACAACAGGTGTATTTTCACAATACTGTGCAGGAGCAATAATAGATGTTATCACCGGCAATGGATATAATGTAAAGGTTTTGGTTACCGTACAGTTGCCGACAGACATAGATACGGTGCATAGAGTCGGTACGGAAATATTAGCGGTAATGTTATTAAATGTTGCACTGTTTTGGCTGCCTATTAAAGTTTGAGATAAAGAGACACCTTCGCCTGTTATCGTAATAACTCTGTTTGGCATATTATAACCGTCTCTGTGTATGGAGTTATCATATACCTTTATAGAATTGCAATCATTCATCAATTCAATTTCCATTTTAAGCACATAATCAATAACTATCTTTACACTGCCAAGATAACACTGCTCATCAACATTTGCAGTTGCTGCAACACTAAAATAACCTGTTGTGCCGAAAACAGCAGTTGCCTCACTTGGGGCTAATGCAGGAGTTATAGAGTTTGCAGGCAAAGATGGCGATATTGTCCAACTCAAATCCTGCGGATATATTGGGTTATCTGCTGTTATTTTATATGTATTGCAATCAGTCAATACTTTTGTCAAAGGAATCTCTATACATTCAGGCGGCGGGTTAGAATTAATATCTATGCAACTTCTTGTTGTACAACCTGTTATTGTATTTTTCAACTCGCAACAATATTCACCATATCCTGTTACAGCAATAGTGGGATTTGTGCCTATGGGAGTAGTACCGTTGTTATAAAACCATTTATAAGAAACATTATCCTGTATCGGTACAGTTAAAAATAGCGTTGAGTTGCTGGTATAAGATGTAATAGTGCCGTCAGGCAAGTTATTTACAAAGACAGTTCTTTGATTTGTTACAGGCGAACAGCCGCTTATTGGAGTGTATGTAAGCGTATAACTGTGCTGTCCTGGCGTGGTAAATGTTTTATTTACAGGATTGCCTGTAATTACAGTGCCATCATCAAAACTCCAACTGTAAGTACCGTTACCGCCGTTTGCCGTAAATGTAACCGTTCCATCTTGGCAAATATTTGCCGGCAGCACACTCACTGTCGGTGCTTGTGTTGAATTGATATTTAAAAGAATATTATCTTCAATTATATGTCCGCAATATTCACGTCTAAGCTTTACTGTTGCGGTGTATGATGACAAACCCGCTACTGTATTTGCCAAAATAGATACATCAGGATTGTTCGGAGCATTTACAGACACATATTGTATAGGAAAAACACTCCACTTGTAGAGAATACCCTCCTGATAAGGTACAAATAGAGATATATGGTCTCCTGCACAAACAGTACGCGGCGATGTGTCTATGGTCGCAGGCACCAACTCTACAACGTGATAGATGGTCGGTTCTGAAAGGCAACCCGTAACCACATCGCGCTGATATACCTTTATATCGCAAACAGTACTAATGTAGTGTATTGTTACATTGTATCCCCGCTCTTGCCCTTCTTGACAAACTGCCTCCCATATCAAAGTGTACATAGGGTTTGTAGGGGTTGCAGAAAGATCAATACTACCGCCAAAACAAACAGCGTGAGCACCAATAATAGATTCAAGAGGCAGCGGAGGAGGCGGTACAGATACAGTAACTGTACTGGTTGCTGTATTGCAGGCACCTTCATTTTCAGCAGTAATTTTATATATTCCTGATGAATTAAATGTGTAGGTTAAATTTGTCCCTATACTGTTATAAATTATTTGATTGGAATTGTTGTATATCCGCCAAGTGGATGGTTGGGGCATATTGGTTGTAAAGGTTTGAGATTCACCATTGCAAATAGTTGAATTTTCAGGGGTAATTTCCAATTTTGGTTTAACAATAACTGTCTTTGTTAAAGAGCGTAGCCCATTGCTACCGCAATCTAAAAAATCATTGTAATATTTAACAGAAATTGTATAAGTTCCACTATTATAAAATGTTACAATTCGGCTATTTTCATTCTTATATATATGGTGTTCTACGTTTGACGATGGGGTTATAGTCCATATATATTTAGTTGAACCCCAAAGAGGTAAATCATAAACCGCTTTGTCGCCAACACAAACAATATCTGGTCCCGAAATCTCTACATTATCAGAAATAATAGGAATCCGTATTACGTTGGATGAACAAACCGCATCTACCTCGCAATCACTTAAATCAAGTGATATAGTACCATAACCAATATGTTCAGAATCATCCCATTTTACAGTTATTTGCGGCGTTCCCTGTCCGCCTGGATATGGTAATATTTCTCCATTATTACTTACCAACCACTGATAATTACTGCAATGCGGCTCTATCAATGTATAGGTATGGGTAGAACCATCGCACACAGTACCATAGCAGGAGAGGTCAAATGTTAATTTGGCTTCATTGACTTTAACAAAATAATACTCCACATCTTCACAGCCGCAATAGTTCATTACACGATGCTCAACTACAAAATCTCCTGCTTGCATTGGAGTAATTTCATAGATTGGAGCATTGGTTATGCCATATTCGCTTTTCCAAAGATTCGTAATAAGCGTACCAGAACTATTGTCAGTAAAAGTGATAGTTGTTCCGATACATACTTCAATCATTTTTTTATCTCCTATGATAATATAGGCAGGGTCAGATTTCGCTCCCTCTTGCGGTGAGTCAATAAGTGCAACACACAACTCTGAAGAGCAAACATTACCATCAGAAGTTGTTAATGTAACTTTAACTGTACCTGTGTCGGCGTTATAGTCCCAATATACTGTACAACTATTGCCTTGCTGGGTAATATTAGCAGGATTTGCACCAAGAACCTCCCAACTATATGTTCCGTCTGTGCCGCCGGCAGTGTATGTTACTGTACTGTTTTTGCAGACAACGTTGCAATCTGACAATATATCAGGTTTGCCAATATAATCGGTTAGAATACATTGTGAGTCAAAATTCGGCAGTATGAAAACATTGCATTGTGATTGTGCAAATAAAACTATATGCAAAACCAAAAATAAAAATGTAAAAATCTTTTTCATAAGAAATAGATTTAAAAATTAGAGTGCAAATATAAACATTATTTTTTTATTAAAAAAATGTTTTTTACGGAATACAAATTAATCGTTTTGTTGTTCTTTTTCTTTAACTCATCTCTATTTTCCCATTTTCTACAAAAAAAATTTTTTACCGCACCGCTCGCGCCGATTTGTAATCGGTGCGCAGATAAATAACAGATAATCAGCGAGATACAAGGTACTGGTTGCAAACAAGCACCAGCAGGAACCATTAAACTTTTTTTAATGCGTTTGTCCTGGCTATCTTCTGCGATAATCTTGTTATTTCAAAAAAATATTTATCTTTGCAAAAAAAATGATTATGGAAAATTTACTTGAACGCACAAGAACGCAAGATATGTACAGACAAGTTTTTGTACCTGATAAGCGCAATAATGTAATAACCATACCAAGCAAATTGTATGGGCGTAAAATAGAAGTTATTGTGTTGCCTGCATTGATGACAAGTATGCGAACAAAACAGCCACGCAAAAATTGGGCACTTGCGGCTCAACAAATGCACATTGCAGGTGATGATAGATTGTTGATACCCACAGAGTTAAATAATGATAATATTGATTGGTAGCAATGGGACGAATAATGCAATATGATGTTTGTTGGTGGAGTTAGACCCAACGCAAGGTAGTGAAATTGCAAAAACTCGTCCTTGTGTAGTGGTTAGTCCCGATGAGTTGAATGCTCATTTGAATACGGTTGTAATTGTTCCGCTGACTTCAACTTTGCGTGGTTACCCATTTCGTGTTCAATGTGTGGTGGCAGGCAAAAAAGGCAAATTAGCCATTGACCAAATAAGGGCAGTAGATAAATCTCGCTTGAAAAGTAATATTTTGGGTAGATTATCATACCTTGAAATTGATACCCTGCAAGATGTTATAAATGAAATGTTTTGTCAATAGAGCCAAAATTATAATAACTTTACAAAAGTGCTAAACTTTCGTAAAGTTATTTTTGCAAATTAATACAATTAATACAAATGACGGGTTACAATTAACATCATTAACTAAAAAATTTTTCAAAGATGAAAAAATCAAGCATTTTTTTCTTTGCTGCTTCTATTGCAGCACTATTCTTTTCGGCTTGTAAGCCAAACGAATGTGATTGTAACATCACTCCTGTTGAAAAAGAGGGCGGTGTAGTTATTAACGGTGTTTGTTGGGCAAAATGCAACGTGGGCACTTTTGGCGTTTTTGTTGCCAAGCCCACCGATTACGGAATGCTTTACCAGTGGAATCGTAAGACCGGTTACAATACAACCGTAGGCACTGTAACCGGCTGGGATGCCACTTGCCCCGTAGATTCTGTTTGGGTAAAGGCAAACGACCCAAGCCCTGCGGGTTGGCGTGTTCCTACTGCTGCTGAAAATTGCTACTTTGTTTGAAAAAGACAAAGTTAAGAACGAGTGGTTAGAGGTAGATGGTGTTTTTGGGAGGCAATTTACCGACCTTTCTACCGTTAAAAGCATTTTTCTTCCTGCTGCCGGCTATCGCGGCAGCACTGACGGTACGCTCGGCAGCGTAGGCACGGGCGGCGACTATTGGAGCAGTACAGAGTACAGCAGTCACTACGCTTACAACTTGGGCTTCGGCAGCGATGACGCCGGCTTGGGCTACAGCACCAAGTCGTATGGTTTCTCTGTACGCCATGTAGCAGAATAAAACATAGAGCATAGACCGCTACGTTAATAGACAATAATTTTTAATCGATTGCGTATTTTTAGAAGTGCCATTAAAAAAAGACAGGTCAGTGAGATTAACACCGTCCTGTCTTAGTTTTTAACTTTTAGTTATTAGTTTTTAGTTTTCAATACTCCATTTTGCTCATTCTTATATAAGAGTTGTAACGCCATTTTGCGTTGTCTTCGGCTGCCTTGAAGAGTTCTTGCGCTTCGGCAGGGAAGGTTTGTGCAAGCGAGGCAAATCTTACTTCGTTTTGTAAAAATGGTTGGAATTTGCTCCAGTCGGGTTCTTTACTGTCGAGTTGGAATGGGTTTTTGCCCTCTTTTTCAAGTTCGGGGTTGTAACGCCACAAGTGCCAATAGCCACACTCAACGGCTTTTGCCTGCTCTTCCTGCGTTTTACCCATACCCGACTTGATGCCGTGAGCAATACAAGGTGAATAAGCAATAACAATCGAAGGTCCGTTATACGCTTCCGCTTCGCGCAATGCTTTGAGCGTCTGCGCCTGATTTGCGCCGATAGCCACCTGCGCCACATAAACGTAGCCGTAGGTTGTAGCCATCATTCCTAAATCCTTTTTGCGAATACGTTTGCCTGATGCAGCAAATTTTGCAATCGCACCAACAGGCGTTGCTTTTGATGACTGACCGCCGGTATTGGAATAAACCTCTGTGTCAAGCACAAGAATATTTACGTCTTTGCCGGATGCGATAACGTGGTCAAGACCGCCGTAACCGATGTCATAACTTGCACCATCTCCGCCGATAATCCAATGAGAACGTTTTACAAAATATTGTTTTAATGCAAAAAGTTCTTTGCAAAGAGTACAAGCAGGACACCAGCACTCTGTTTCGCCTGCGGCTTTGCGTGTTTTTGCTTCTGCAAGCATTTCTGCATATTCTGCGCCTGCGCTTTCAAAATATTCAATTACCTCATCTATCGACATAACGCCCCATTCGAGAGCAGCAGCATAATCTTCGGCGGCTTTTTTACCAATTTCACTTGTATCATTCATATTATCAAGCCAATTTTGTGCCGCATCTTTTACTTTTTGATGTGTCCATTCAATAGCAATCAACTCTTTTGTTTTAATAACAATTCTTTCACGCATTTTTTCGTTTGCTAATTGCATTCCGAAACCAAATTCGCAGAAGTCCTCAAACAAAGAGTTTGCCCACGCAGGACCTTGACCTTTTTCGTTTGTGGTATAAGGAGTTGAAGGCACTGAACCGGAATAGATTGAGGTACAACCCGTGGCGTTGGCAATCATTTCTCTGTCGCCAAAAAGTTGAGAAACAAGTTTTACATAAGGGGTTTCGCCGCATCCGGTGCAAGCACCTGAAAACTCAAACAGAGGCGTTGCAAATTGTGAATTTTTAATATTTGATTTTATATCAACCAAATGCTGTTTTGATTTAACATTATCATATAAATAGTCCCAATTTGCTTGCTCGTGTTGCTGGCTTTCAAACGATTTCATCTCTAATGCTTTTAGTACGGCACCGTCTTTTTTCGTTCCGGGACAAACATCGGCACAGTTTCCGCAACCCATACAGTCCATTACGCCTACTTGAATACGGAATTTCATACCTGCCATCTCCTTTGGTACTTTCATATCAAGTAGAGACGCATTGCCACGTAGAGACGCAAAATTTTGCGTCTCTACCGCGTCAAGCACAAATGGACGAATACAGCCGTGAGGACAAACATAGGCGCATTGATTACATTGAATACAATTATCGGCGAACCATTCGGGTATTGTAGTTGCCACGCCGCGCTTTTCCCAACGGGACGTGCCGCTTGGAAAGGTTCCGTCTTCTCTTCCCAAAAATGCTGAAACAGGCAATAAGTCGCCGTCCTGCGCATTGATTGGGAAAACAACATCTTTTACAAATTTAGGAGCAGCCCCTCCCCGACCCTCCCCAAGAGGAAGGGAGAGTTCTCCCCCTTCGGGGGAGTTAGAGGGGGCTTCATCAGGCAAATTAGACCATTCGGGTTTAACCGTCATTATTTTAAATTCACCGCCTCTATCTACCGCCGCAAAGTTTTTATCTAAAACACTCTGTCCTTTGTTTCCATACGATTTTTCAATAAATTTCTTCATCTGTTTTATTGCCAAATCAATGGAAATTATGTTTGTAATGCGGAAAAATGCCGATTGCAGAATGGTATTTGTATGACCGCCCAAACCGATTTCCTGTGCAATTTGAGTAGCATTTATATAATAAACCTTAATATTATTTTTTGCAAAAACACGTTTAACTCTGTTTGGTAAATTTTTGTGCAACTCCTCTTCGTTCCAAATTGTATTTAAAAGGAATGTGCCGTTTTTACGCAAACCGCGTGTAACATCGTACATTCTCAAATACGCCTGATTGTGGCAGGCAACAAAGTTTGGGGTATTTACAAGATATGTCGAGCGAATCGGTTTATCGCCAAAACGCAGGTGCGAACAGGTAAAACCGCCAGATTTTTTAGAATCATAAGAAAAATATGCCTGACAATATTTATCTGTGTTTTCTCCGATAATTTTAATTGAATTTTTATTTGCACCAACCGTTCCGTCAGCCCCCAAGCCGTAGAATTTTGCCTCATAAACGCTCTCTGCATTAAGAGCAATTTCCTCTTTCAGTGGCAAAGAGGTTAAAGTAACATCATCAACAATACCAATGGTAAAACGGTGTTTGGGAACAGGAAGAGCAAGATTTTCATAAACAGCCATAATTTGCGCAGGCGTTGTGTCTTTTGATGAAAGTCCGTAACGACCTCCCACAATACCACATTCCCGTCCGGAATGTTGTGCAAATGCCTCTACAACGTCCATATAGAGCGGTTCTCCGCTTGCACCGGACTCTTTTGTCCTGTCTAAAACAGCAATGCGTTTTGCCGATTTTGGCACTGCACCAATAAAATGTCTTATTGAAAATGGACGATACAAATGTACAGCCACCAAACCGACTTTTTCACCTTTTTCTCTGAGATAATCAATGGTTTCGCGTATTGTTTCGGTAACGCTGCCCATTGCAATAATCACTCGTTCTGCCTCCGGGTCGCCGTAATAATCAAACAAGTTGTACTCTCTTCCTGTGATTTTTGTAATCTCTTTCATATAATTTTCAACAATATTCGGCACAGCATCATAATAACGATTTGCTGCCTCTTTATGTTGAAAAAATGCGTCAGGGTTTTCTGCCATTCCGCGAATTACGGGTGAATTTGGATTTAACGCTCTTTGACGAAATTCGTTTAACGCTTGGTAATCAATAAGATTTTTAAAATCGTCATTTTCAAGCACTTCAATTTTTTGAACTTCGTGTGAAGTGCGGAAACCATCAAAAAAGTTAAGGAAAGGCACTCTGCTTTTAATAGTGGCAAGGTGAGCCACGCCTGCCAAGTCCATAACTTCCTGCACCGAACCTTCGGCAAGCATTGCAAAGCCGGTTTGACGGCACGCCATAACGTCTTGGTGGTCGCCGAAAATACTTAATGCGTGTGCGGCAACTGTACGCGCCGAAACGTGAAAAACTGTCGGCAGCAGTTCGCCTGCAATTTTATACATATTTGGTATCATCAGCAGCAAGCCCTGCGAAGCGGTATATGTTGTAGTAAGCGCACCCGCCTGCAACGCCCCGTGTACTGCACCAGCAGCACCTGCTTCCGATTGCATTTCCTGCACAAGAACGGTTTCGCCAAAGATATTTTTTCTACCATTGGCAGCCCATTCATCAACATATTCTGCCATTGTTGATGATGGAGTAATTGGATAAATAGCAGCCACTTCTGAAAAAGCATACGAAACGTGTGCCGCCGCCTGATTTCCATCACAGGTAATAAATTTCTTTTCTTTTGACATTTTTTTTAATGTTTATTTGGTTATTTTTTTGATTTGTTGATTTGGTTGTTGGTTGTTGGTTGTCGTTTGTCGTTTGTTGTCTGTTGTCTATTGTCTATTGTCTATTGTCTATTGTCTATCAGCGATAGCGGTCTATTATCTATTGTCTAATTTTTTTGCGGTGCAAAGGTACAAAAAAGTTTTCAGTTATTTGGTTAAAGATAATAAATTATTAAAAAATCACTACCTTTGTAACTCAAAAAAAAAATCCAACTCAAATAAAAACAGAAGAAAACTTAATATAATGACAATTATCAAATATGCACTTTGATTTTTTCCGTAAAATTTCCAATAAAAATATCATATAATTACAAAGTTTTTCACAAAAGAAGTAGTTTTGTATGCAAAAAAATAAACAATTTACCAACTTGCAAACTTTTAGACCAATTATATTATGTTAAAAATTATTCAACAGGACGCTTTGCTTACGCCGTACTCATCGGCGTTGGAGGGACGGCACGAGTTCGCTCTGCGCAAAGAAAAGGAATTGATTGGCAATCATAAATCGTTGTCGGATTTTTCCGTTGGCTATATCTATTTTGGTTTGCATAAAGTCAAGCGCAGTTGGGTTTTGCGTGAATGGGCTCCAAACGCAACGGCAATTTACCTGATTGGCAATTTTAATAATTGGGAAAAAAATGAAAAATATCGTCTGCAACCGCTTGAAAATGGAAATTGGGAAGGCGTTTTTGGTGAAAAAATGCTTAAACACGGCGATTTGTACAAACTTTTGGTTGAATGGCAGGGCGGTTGCGGTGAGCGTATTCCTGCGTGGGCAACGCGCGTTGTGCAGGACGAAAACACAAAAATTTTCTCGGCGCAGGTGTGGCAGCCGGAAAACCCGTATCGCTTCAAAATCAAGCGTTATAACCAAAATGTTGCGCCGTTGCTGATTTACGAATGTCATATCGGAATGGCGACAAATGAAGAAAAAGTCGGTACATACAACGAATTTCGTACAAATATTTTGCCACGAATTGTCAAAGACGGTTACAACTGCATTCAAATTATGGCAATTCAGGAGCATCCTTACTACGGCTCGTTTGGCTATCACGTTTCGAGTTTTTTT
>Ga0209628_10001570_pt1 | contig 14927 bp, 13 predicted proteins | sample TergutCu122P4_FD_187285 | JGI IMG/M metagenome (GOLD analysis project Ga0209628, IMG submission 187285) | Cubitermes ugandensis P4 segment gut microbial communities from Kakamega Forest, Kenya - Cu122 P4 (SPAdes) (version 2) | ecosystem: Host-associated > Arthropoda: Insects > Digestive system...
CTCAACCTATCACACTCACAATGTGGAAAAGTTTGCTGCACGAACTGCACCAGGCAACTGTCCACACTCTACTGAACACACCACATGACTCATCAGCTAAAATGAAACAACTGCGCAGGTTGTACGCGCAAACGTTCTTTACTTTCTAGATGCCCTACGTATATATATATATATGTAATGTTCCCAACATTTTTCCAATATATGTCTCATAGTAAACATTTTATCAATAGTTGATCTTTGAAAGACTCCTTTGTATTTTCCTACTATTTCCTCAGCAAAAGGTCCTAAATTTACACACAAAATATTTGCCAGAATTTTATATATTGTACATAGCAATGTAACTGCTCTATATTTATCACACATTATCACGTTCCCTTTATTATGAAATGGACATATTTTCCATTATTTCTACTCAAGTGGTATGATCTATACCTCCTATATTTTTTAAAGAAGTTCATAAATGATATTGAGTTATTTTCCTCCCTCTTTAATCAATTTGGCCAGGAGTGGATCAATTTTCAATTTTTCAATGTACATGTTGCCATCTCTGTCTACATACTGCTAGTCCATGTTGGTGTGAAAGAAAAACTTGATTTTTCCCTGCCATTTTGGTGTGTTCAAAGAATAAACCGAAAGCCGCATCACAAAGAGACATAAATGATACTTCAAATTATGTCACCATGTTTCAAAATAAACAGTATAAATTCATGATAGGAGGATGAACATGTATGGAGAACTTCAACAACTAAAGGTATAAAAGCAATTACAATTCTGGGTCCTAAAAAATTTATGGTAAGCATGATATGTAAAGAAATGTTATAACTTTATGGTCAGTGTGATTACTCAACACCTACCCATGCACAGGAAATTTTTCCAATATTTAAAGTTTCAAAAACAATTCCTCACCTGCTTCTGACTACGATAGAAGTTGGTCCATGGTTTAGAAACCCAAGCCTTTGCATCTTCAAGCACCTCCCTCAGTAATCTGAATCTTCGCAGCCTTTTCTGAATCTTCCCCCACATTTCTCTACATTGTTCTGCTGTATATACACCAAAGCTAATCTGGAAATGACAAAAATGAGCAGTTAAAACCAAATGCCTTATATGGTATATTATACACTTGATAAATGGAACAATAAATTCTCTCAGTAACAATGACTGATACCACCAACAACTAAACTTCCTCAGAGACACAATAAACGTAACATTGTCCCTGTGCTCACCACAAAGGCATAAGGTTAGTGGCCAGGTTCATGGCTCAACCACTTTAAACCCAAAGAAAGCACCTGAAGTACCCACTAAATCAGAGGCTAGGTGTGTCCCAGATCAGGTCTGGATGCAATGAAGAAGAAAAAAAAATCTCTCACCTCAGCCAGGAGTAAAATGGCTCCTCAGTTGTCCAGTTTAGAGCCTAGTAACAGTAGTGAATACACTACACCAGCTCTAGGGATGCAGTAAGGTTATGATAAAAGTACAACTGCCCTATGTACAAGCAGTAGCCATGACAGTATATGGATAAGCACAGTACATTCTAACAGCTTCTACAACCAATTCTGAGTAGTGAACTTGATTGATGGTACAGTGAAAGAAGTTACCAGTTTAACCCTTTGGCACCAGAATTAAATGCCCAATGTAATGTACTGGACACTTAACTTACATGAGAGCTGCACAAGAAGGCCATTACATGGCCGACAACTATACAATACGTTCAGCGTTTTGAGCATCAGTATGTGACAGGTATACCTGACGTTAGGCATTAAAGGGTTAAGTGGCCATGGTCCCTCTACTGTAACTCCACATCAAAACACATCACAGCAACAGTGCTTGCTGCACTGCACAAAATTATCTTAAAGAAAACCCATTCTGTTTCTATATGAACACAATGCACAGAATTAGAGTTTCTTGTAGCATAATTTGCATAACTTGTTACCTATAAGTTCTTGTTTCTAACATGTAAAGAGATGGCATGAACAGCAAAAGAAAAGCATTAATTAACCAGGTCATCATGTATTTGCAGCAATAGAATTACATTAAACAATACAGCCCATTCGTTACTATTACCTTCCTGCCTGGGCCTAGGTCATCCAAAGTTCTGTATTCATACCTACTCCATGTTACATATCCTACACACCTCATCATCCTTGATTTTACCACCTTCACAACCTCTTGTGAAGAGTACACACCTTCATTATGCAATTATTTCCACTCTCCTCCTACTTCCCTATCTTAGAACCAAAACTGCTAGAAGATCTTCAGTACATGTCACTAAAACATAGTCTTATATCATGCACTCAATCTCTTTTCCAGTTAAAATCAGTTATGAGGCTCCTTAAAGTACTGACTCATGAGATCTTCCAAACAACATGAGGCCCAGTGGTATGTGCACTCGGTTTATGTATTATCTATCCATCTGTGCTTTATCTCCTCTGCCCTACTTTTCATGATACTGTAGGAGCTGCTAGGATATTTAGGGTTAGATAGGTCAAGGCATAAGGAATACACATAATGAATCAGCAGGTGTGTGGGACAAAACAGGTAGTGTCCTGATATAACTCACAAAGGCAAAAATGGCCTCATGCTAAGACCTGAACTGGTTGTCCCAAATCAATGCCCAATGCATTACCCCTGTGGTCACCTGTTTAATCTGCTTTATTACTTTCATTAGTAAACATAATCATATGTCCCAAATGGTTGTTCAATTCTTGAGCTGTTCTACCAAGAATTATAAATTGCATGATTATTATGAATGATAACTAGGGAAGGATCTGGTATGAAATGGTTGCAGTTTCATTAATTTATTGAACTGAGAATTGGCATAACACCTGATTTATATATTCTGCTATCATTTCCATACCAAAAAGTGGTTAAAAGATAGCAGAAGTCTTAACTTCTTACTTAAAGTCCCAGTTTAGTGCTTGTTACACAAGCTTACAAAACTCTTTGATGCCAAACTTAAAATCAACTGCTGCCTTACATTATCCCAGTTCAGCTTGTCTGCACGGGAGTCAAAACGAAGACTATCTTTCTGTGGAATCTCTTTCTCAACATGCTTCAAGAGCTCCATAAGATCTGCTTCTGGCCAGTCAGGAATATCTGAAACAAATACAATACTTCACTACTCGGGTGTCATAAGATGCTGGAGGCAAGTTGTTTACTACTTTAATGGTGTTAACAGCATGGACGTGATCACACCAGCTACTCGTTTATCACAACTCTCAACACACATCAAGAGCCATAACCCTCCATACACAGCACACTGGAAGATGTTGCTATCAAAAGCAAGTAGCTGTAATGCACATAACTGGGGTGAATAGAATTTTTTTGAAGATCCACACTCTGCTATTTTCAACATATTATCTATGGTAGATAACTCACTAAAAACGCCTTGCATACATAATTTTTGTGCTGAAAGTGATATGAAACACATGTAAAGAATGAAATTTCACTGCAGAACACAATTATTGTAAAAACCTCAACAATAACTTTTATACACACCTGCTCAATACACAGATTAACCCACCAGTTTGGCTTTATAAAACAATTCAAGTTTAATGGCTTATGGAATCAATCTGCCTTGGTAGGATACCATGTACCTGCCTCCCATAAATCCAACCCCTCATCCGTACCTTATGGTTACATGGAGATCCACACCCTGGGTCATGTGGTAGGCAGTAACAGGTGTGGAGGGGATATCTCGTAGAGGGTTACTACGATACCTGCTGGCCAACAGGGCTCTGGTCGACCCAAACCAAGGTGGAAGATATTGTGCTGAAGGCTGCATGACCCTGGGATAGTAACATCAGTGTCATAAATGAACCCCTTAAGGAACCAGGCCGCACCCCACTGTATGTAGGCCTTCCATCCACGTGGGGTTCCATGTATGGTGACCAGATGTTTTCCCTGTTTCATGGGAGAGCTCCATAACTGGGGACTCTTGAGAGATATGAACGCATAAACCATTGGCTCTGGAACCAGAGCATCTCACTACATAGGAGCCCCGTTTGGGGACCATGGAGGTGGCAGTTCATTTACCAGGAACTTTGAGAGACAGTAAGAGTGTTTTGTAAACAGAGTCTCTCTGTCTCTCTCTCTGTGGTAGCTCTGTAAGGCTTTGGCAATGGTGCTTCACTCTCTTTAAAGAAGCTCTGTGAGGGGAACCTGAAGGAAGGGCACCTACACTGAGAACTCTGAGAAACATGTAATGGAGGACTCTGGAAACAGAAATTTTTTTTATAGGGCTCCATAAAGGGAATCTAAGGCACTTAGCAAGGGAGGGCTCAGCCAATATGTTCATTGGGCCAGAAACTGTACTATTTTTCTGTTATGTATAACTTAAAGGTTTGTGGCCTTATGTTTGCCCACAACACTCCAAGGGATATTTCCCTCTGGGCTCAGGCAAGCTGAACCCAGAGGTCATTAGGAAAGCTTATCCAAGACCAATCCACACCTCTGTTAAGGCTGTAGAGAGAAAGGTTAAATAATAAGGGGACACAATGGGCCTCTTGTGAAAGGCCTACATATACAATGGGCTCAAACCCATTATATATTCAATTCTATTCTTAAAACGTAGAAAACATCCTTACAAGATAGTGACCATGTCATTTCCAACATTTTTCTAAATTATTCTGTAACATCGATATGCGCTGCAATATTGGCATGAAGAGTCTGGTGACAACTAAAATGTTTTCCAGCCATGAGTATGCTGGTAGTTTGATGTAAACATAATACATGGATAAGGACAGTGATGTTTTGTTTACTAATGATACAGCCTTCTGCTTTATTGGTGAAATTAATACAAGTGACACAACAGATTCCAGTGGTTATACTGGTGATGGAGACAAAATACCAGGATCAGACTGGAACAGCAGAATGGGCGTGGAAGTTGAATCCACTAACAGTGCAAAAAATTTTTTAGCTGCAAGATGATGAAGAGTAAGGAAGGAAATTGTGCAGCAGAAAATGTTTAAGTAGACAAAAATCTGGCAGGAAGCCCAAAACCACAAACTAGATAACAGGGGTGAAAGATCTGGTATGACTAGCAGTGCAGATATAAAAAAAAAAGTTTCCTCAATTTCTATCATGTTATTTGCAATCAGCTGCAGGCAGTGTATAGCTTATATGCCATCTTACTCCTAAGCTTTGCATCCACCAGGCCATGGAGGTGCATTGACTCACATCTTACGTAGGTGTGTCCCAAATGTGCTTCGCATATGCACTGTCATTGGAAGGGGAAAGAGGATATTGTTACAATGGTTCTCCCTCTCATGCAGCTGCACTTCTGCATGACATGATTTCTAGACCAGGATTCACCACCATTCGATGAAGGAGAAGTTGTCTGTGGAGTTGTAAGAACATTTCTGCCATTAAGTAGAGTTCAGAAAAGTATTTGTGTCCTATCAGTCTTTCACACAGAAACTGATATGCAACAAGCCCAAAAAAAAAAAAAAAAAAAAAAAAATTAAATCATGGTGGAGAACAAGAAGTAATGAAATTTATGTGATTACTGATTACTGCAGCCACATTCTAACTTTTTGCAGACAAAACCAAATTTCAGCCACTGTCCCAATAATTTGCCATACAGTGAAGGGACACATGAAGACATTTTTTATGTAGTTGATATGGCCTCACACAATGCACATAACCCAGAAAAAGCTGAAATTTAAAATTTCAAAACAGATACAGCTGAAAATATAATACAGAGTGGTGTATGAAAAAGTAGCCCAATCTTAGTGTCAATGGCAATAAGAGTTGTATTACTAACAGATGAACAACAAATCTTATGTTACATTTGGAGAGTTATTTTGTTGTTATTAAAGAATGTTAATCTCCAGGCACTGCAGCTGCCCAGGAAGCTACCATGATCATGTAATTATGCTTGCTGCTGCTAAAATCATGGTGAGGCTTCTTTCTTGTGCACCAATCTTTATAAAATAATACTTTTCTGCACAATTGGGTACCTGGGAAAAAGCTACGAGACTGCCAGTCATAATCGCATATTTTGACACATTTAACACCTGCACCACTCAAACTGTTTCCATCAATGTCCTGTATGGTGTGCAACACATACCTGGTTCTGCTTCCATTGAACAGCTACTGTGAAGCTTACCCAAATTCATAAAATAATAAACCCTCAGATAGCAGTTGTTTTTCATCTTCATATGACAAATTTTTTAACCTTAAAATAATGGTAGGATCCTGACTATTAATACAGATGTATTATATTCTTAAAGTCTTGGTTTTTAGATCCATATTTCCAGCCCTAGTGTATTTTCCATAACAAAAAAAAAGTCCTATGTGCCTATCATTTTCAATGTATAGCCCAGCAAAAAATAAGTCAACTCACCAACATTTGACTGATTTGTGTGATGTGTCTGGCCCATGTCATCTTCATCAACTTCTTCTTCTTCTTCTTCTATATCTTCTTCCTCAACTTCAGTTTTGATCATGGATTCCCTTGTGTCCTTTGACTTCATGCTCCGTGACACACCTACATTACTCCTGTCAGACTTAGTGGCTACTGGAACAATGCTGTAGCTTGTGCTTGCACCATCACTCAGCCGCATCTTCTTGCCCCCAGACTCTGTTACTTGTGCCTCAACAGCTAATGGCCGCTTTTTTTTAGACACCATTGTCAGAACTGTGGATGCAGACTGTGCTGTAAAATTAGTTTAAGTCAGACTGCATTCATGACTATAGTGCTGGCTAGCCCTAAATCAATAATGCAGACACCCAATAAGAACAAAATTCAGAAAATGAAATTATCTTTCCCAGTTATAATCCCATGTTACAGAACAAACCTGTGGCAATTTGTAAAGATATAAAAAAAACAGCCCAGTGAAATCAAGAGGAAATTGAAAATATTAATATGGAATCACAGTTGTTACGGTCTTCTTCCACAGATTCCATTTCTTACTAAGAAAATACAACTCAAAGTGAAAGATGTTAGTTAAGACAGCAAGGTTTAGCACTGTTTCACACAGTATATACATTTCAGTATTATAAACAAGGTAAAAATCATGTATCTATGGACATTTTAACAATTACATACACTTTCAGAAAATTCAACACTGCAGTGACAATGTACTTTAGCCTTTGTAGCTTGTTGAATCATCAACTCCCCCCCCCACATCATGCAAAATTAACGTATCACTTATGTTTTCTGAACATAACATGTAGTAACTACCAAACCAAACAAAATGGAAAAAAGACGTAGATTTCATTTGTGTATGGCATACCAGTGAAAAAATCCTGTTAACTGTAGCAAAGCAGTTAATAATTAAATAACAGAACTACATCAAAATCTTGTTATGAATCTTTCAATATACACTGTTGCCAGAATGAAGGTATAAGACATAAGATTAATAAATTACGGATGATTCAATGTTTACTGCTTTTCTTTCCAGCACACATTTTTCACGGATCACGCAGTTTAAAAAAAGTGTGTGTTTTGATCCTTGACCTTTGCGAGCAAAACTTTCTGGGCATCAGCTACAATTTTGTTCTCCACACCTTCCTCTTGTATACTGTTTCCAGATTATGCTGTAACACCCACCACTTGTACGCCGCCGTACCAATGCAAATGAGAAAATGAAGATTGGTCTGATGGGCTTGGGTGAATTCTTCACAAGCTGTGACTCTGTGCTACTTTTGCACTTGTGTAGGCAAATTCTTTCCCAAACCTTCATGAAGAACCTGACAAAGTGTCTCGACATTAATGTACACTTTATCCTCCATATATTATGAGGTCATCTGTTGGCCTCTGGTCACAAATATACAAATTTTTTCAACTGTTTTCAGATTTACAGCAGTTGAGGTCACCCACTCCTCAGATCAACTTCAATATCTTCATGTCCCACTCTGAACTGCCTAAACCATTTGAAGAGAAATGCACAAGATACGGATTCATTTCCATATACTGTTCCATGAACGTCAAGTTGTTTCTGTAGCTGTTCACCCAAGTCTGAAACAAACCTTGATGTCTGCTCGCTGGTCCAAGGTAACAAAGAAAAATACAACTAACACATGAGGTGATTACTGACAAATGACTAAGGTAATACCCTTTTCATTAATCCTTTGTAGTTATAATACGAATTAAAAGAAACCAGCTACAATTTGTTTTTGCATCAAACTATAATTCACGATAAGAGTGGCACCAGAACCACTATTCCACGTTGTGCATAAAGGACAGAGGTACAAAGAAAACCTAAGTACTGTATTGGAAGCCAGGGGGTTACAGTGAAGTACAATGACCACTAAACTGATGACAACAGCAAGTTTCTTGAAGAGGGGAGAAGTGATGAAATGTAACATAACATAAATTAAATTAAACCCTTAGAAATTTAATTACCATCAACACACAAGGGTAAAGTTGTAATTTATATTTCTTACAAAACTGTTATTGAGTTTAATTACATTATAACATGGACATCCAAATGTTTTCAATAGTGCACCACAAGATAGGAAATCCATATGCGTGTGCAGGCAGCATGAATAAACCATTTATCCATCCTTACAGTACACATCAAACCCTGAAAATAAGCAAGAAATTAAATTTTAATTCAATGACACCCAGTGGCAGTCAGTTACACAACAGTAACAGTGGGGAGGTGGTTACACCCTACTGGTCTACAATTTCACATGTGTTACCTACTTTTCAAAAGGTCGTTTGTGCTAAAAATTTAAAGCAAGCCACATCTTGGATACCCTGGCATTGCAGTACATCTTACAATTAATGAAAGTTTGAAAGACTATAAAAAAACCTTACAAAACTGCATAAATGTCATATATAACCTTTGTCTATCCAAATGAAGAATTTTAATTAACATCTACTAGATGAGTATAAAATTCTTACACACAAGGGTATAATAACTATTGTGAGAATCAAAGTCTGTATTAATATTAATCAAGAGCCTCAGGAGTCATAAGATTGGCTGACATAATATTTATTTGTTACTCACAGCCTGTGTCACTGCTTCTGTCAATATTCTTTCACCTATCCAAGCATTAGTTTCATCTACTGGAGTGCTATCACCTGCTTGTGCTGCTGAATTATAGGCTCAATGTTCAAATGTTTCTTCAGACTCAACCCACAGCTCATAGCAGTGTCCATCTCAATTATAATGAGACAGGAAAAGTACATGTAACATAACATGGATGCGGGTTGGCATAACTATTTTTTCCACGGAAAAGCAATATGTATTACATATTTTGAGTGTGTTTCTGTAGCCTTAGTTATCCAGCATGCAAAGTGCATATGCCGTATTTATCATCATGTGTGGCCTGTCTGGTTCTCCCATATATTTCACATTATCTCATAAACCGAATGATTTTCAGGAAAAAAGTTAATGAACATAAAATGTGTGTTTTGATTTTCTCTGTAACTCGTGTCTGAAACATTTCTCATTCTAAGACAAATAAATTTAAGGAGATATTATCATAAATGTAGATAGGTCTTCAAGCTGGGTACCTGTTATTCTCATCAGATTTTAAGGAAACTTTCATTTTCTTGACTGGACGTTTAAAAAATACTCAGATGTCAAATGTAATGAAAATCCATCCAGTGGGAGCCTAGTGGTTCCATGCGGATGGACTGAAGGATAGACAGACAGAGACAGACAGACAGACATGACAAAGCTAATAGTCCCTTTTCACAATTTTGCAAATACGCCTAAAAGCTGTTTCTTTAACAAAAGCATATACCTCACAGCGAACAAACAACGCAGTAACACTGGATGCCATGGCAACCAGGTGTGACTCACTCATACACACACACACACACACACACAATCCACACCAGTATTACATATTAATAACTGCACAGTAATCTTCTCTATTGAGTTGTATAAAGAACACGTACTCTGCATCCTTCCAAGCCTTCAATGGTAAGATATTAGGTGTTCAAAAGCTGAATTCTGTACTAATAAAACAGCACTGGTTGATAAAAAACTGAAAATATTTTAATTTTGTTAGAAAAACAACATCTATAATGCCTTCCCTCCCACCAGAACTACCAAAGCATACATCTTACCCATGCCCATCATTATCAGCTGTTCTGGAGAACAACATTTCTGGTAAGTTGAAATAAAAAATGTCAATAATAATAATAATAATAATAATAATAATAATAATAATAATAATAATAATAATAAACAAATATTTTTAAGCCTTTATTCACTAATGGTGTTTCAGTGACAAAAATTCATCTTGTTAACACTGAACATATTACCAACAAAGGCTTCGAAGGATATAGAAAACACATTTGACATACAATTTGATAGACAAAAATACTACACAATGATAAATATCAATACAAACCTTTTATCCCTGACTGACTGCAACCAACCAACCAACCAATTACTTCCAGCAGAGTCCTGGATAAGCTAATAGTTCCTCACCCCGTCAAGAAACTCCCCACATAATATGGAACTTGTATGTTCATTCCTGTGTTCACTTGCCCTGTCCTGGGCCAGATGGGTCCAATCCACACCCAACTTATTTGACTTTATCCTCAAACTAGTTATTATGCCATTATCCATTAGAATTTTACACTTGTCTAGACATTACTTACAGCGATTTATCCAGACAGATAGAGATCACATATCACAATTTGCATGCTTTGCTTTTTTTGGAAGTTTGTTTCCATATATTAATGGCACAACAATATTAAGATGTATTATAATGTAATTAAATTCAACAATAAGTTTACAAAACACAGAAATTAATATTATATACTTCAACAGTTCATTAACATTTTGCCACTATAAATGGCAACATGTCCACCAATGTGACCAAAAGACTCTAACTACGCAGTCACTGTATTTCTATGTGTGCTGTTTTCATGGTCAACAAAAAATTAAATGTTACCAAATACAGCCATACATAATAATTCTAGTGTGTTCACGCTGTTACTGTACCAAAATTTTCATTCATACATGCTACAGCATAAAACAAGCAATGCAGTTGTGAAGGACATCAATTCAAAATTTGATCAAAACAAGTCCAACAGTTCTCAAGCTGAGATGACAGCACTGTGTACAACATAATGTATTGAATGTTAAATTTTAAATAAATTGGGTGGCCTCAGGATGACCACCACAATCGAAACATGTAGCTACAGCTAATGTGATCATTTTGGCTTGAAATGCTAACAAAGTCGTGAGGTCAAAAAAATAACACACAGAATATTGTTGCATACTCAGATGTTTTTGTCATTAGATATCTGAAATTATTGAGAGTTCTTAATTGAAGTTCTAGCAGTTTTAGTAAGCTGAATGTATTTAGCCTGTATGATTACAGTTCTCACAACTGGCCGGTGAGTTACAGAGTTTTGTGCAGCTATCATGAGTCCAGAGCAGACTAACTATAGGGTGAGTAGTGAGTGAGCCATACAGTTTTCCTATGTGGGGTTGCCATCTACATAGCACAGTACAAGAACTCAAAAATTTGATCAGGACTAATTACACTTGTGGGGAGGAATATCTTACCCTCATCACTCTTCTTCCAGGCCAGTGTAAATAAATCCTAAATTCGTCAGTTAACAGGGTTAGATTATACAGTATTAGTTATATTACTATTAGTAACTAAAGCACAAACTCTGAAATGGTTTACATAAGTGAGACCTACATTTTAAAGTCATTCAATTAAAACGTTATATCCTTTGCATCACAATGACAATCAGTAAAAAGACACTTAATGGGTTCTGCACACAAAATACAGAAAGTCCTAAAATTGTCTGTTAAAGTGATTGTGGCAACATTCCAAGGAAATACTATTTACAACCGCGATGCAAAAGTATAAACACCAATCACACAACACTTAATGGAAACAAGACCTAGTGTAACCACAGTGTTGCCAAATCTGCATACAAAAACTGAATGTAAGTGAATATAATCACAGTTAGGTACATTACTATCCCAGCAAAGCAACTTCTATCGTTAAAATATGTATGGAAACCTACTCTGAGCAAACAAATTGCTGGAACATGTGTAAATTAAATATACTGCATATTAAATTAGCAGTTTTGACACATTTCATTCTAGATAGTGTGAGGCTTTAAGTTCTCAAAGTTCTGAATATAAAGAATCCTGGGTTGTGAAACCATACAGCATAAAAACATTGTTAACAGGTTAAACAGCATCACATCCCATGAGACAGTACCCTTTACTCTTCATTACACTGAAAAAATGAAAAATGTCTTCTGGGAGGTAATTCATAAAGCAATTTAGACAATAAATAACATTTTGATACTTATCCTTCAAAACAAATATGGACTTCAATTACTGGCCAGTTAAGGCAAACACTGTTTATCTTAATGAACATTAATATTTTTTTAAACAGTAAATCCTTTTTTAATGCTTGGGTTACATTCCTGACAATCACAACACAGAGTCAAACAAAGCAGAATGGAATATCAACAAACAACTTCAATACTGAGTCTAGCCACTGAAGATACTGCCAGTTGCCAGCAAGAACATTAAAATCTGAACCCACAAAACGCTTAATAAATTTTCTGGTCACTCAAATTCAAATATTCTAGGAAACAAAGTCAGGAGCAACACCAAATGAATATTACATACACTTTATTAATAATCATGACTTCAAGAAGCATGACTTCTCTGATAAACAAGAGCTTGTAAGGTACATGCTAGCATAAGATAAATTCTTTTGTTGACGTCAAGCAAAGATGAGCTATTTGTCACTACGATATGGAATGAGATGGCATGTCATCCAGTTATGGATGAAGGCCACAGCCTGCAAATATGGAAGGTACCTCCAAATATATTAGATAAGGTTGTACATGTTTACTATTTGTCCAGCACTTTTCCTTCATTTCTTTTCCAGTCTGTCATTTTTTGAACTTACAAACAAAACATTTCAAAAACTGATGATAATAGCACTGTATTCACTACAACAGTGTCCAGTTTAAAGTGGAACCCACTCACTGAATGTACTTTTACCAATTGTATTATATAACTTGCCACATGTTAAAGCCGGTGTTGTAAACGAGCCCCTACAACTCTCAGACATGCATGACACCTTGTGAACATCATACTAAAAGCTGTTTAAGTTCTTGTCATGGAATTGCATAGTATGCCGCATGATTTTCATTATGGCTCTTTTGTGCACGTTTGATGCTTTTACAATCACTGTCCATGAAACATTCCCAGAGACAAGTCACAGCGTTGGATCAAGTGAACGAGCAGGCCCAACGGACAACTAATTATCTGGTCCTCCAAAACGTTACGCAAGGCGGCCAATGAATTATTGCCTATTTGGGGCGGTTGCACCATCTTGCCGGAAGAAAAAGTATTTATTCTTCCCGCCACTTACGTTTTATTAACAAGATCGCAAATGGTGTAATCCATGACAACGTACAATGATTTTAACATGACTTTATAAATATCACTCCGTTTCACGGTACACACCTAAATGTAATTCCCGTTACGCCCAAAAGAGAAATATGGCCTTCCCTGCGCCGATTTTGACGGAAAATTACAAATGCTCACCGACACTGCACAAAGATGTAGACAATACCGTGAAATTCCATTTCCGCCCTTACGTATGTTTCTTTCTCCCCTCCCTCAATGGAACCGATATTCACGAAGCTGGTGACTTTGCTTGGAAATCTTCTATACTGGACGTCCCTCAGCTCCCACTCTAAATGTTATAAAACATTGGAAGACTAACATGCGACAATAAGTTACATTTCCAGTTTCAGGCATTTCGCGTTTCTGTTGGTGCTTTCCCGAATGTGAAACGAAGTGTGATGTGCGCTCGCCAAGTCAACGAAACACAACCTACAACCTACACTACAAATGCACAGATCGTGCTAGAATATTTCAACTCCCCGGTAACATACACCGGACACAACTTGCTCGTCACCAGTCTATACTTTGCGATAGCATCGGTCACGAAATTTCACAGGTGGACGCTATGTACCTCGAGGATGGCGCCGACGAGCGCCGAAACGCTATTAGTCGAACAATGCAACTTTGCGTATGAGAAGTGGTGCATTAAGCCCTGGTTTGTGAACACCGTGCATGAAATGTACAATATGACGATTTTCATTGACCTATATCAGCCGCATCAGGTGCACTGTTTCTTTTCATTATCCACGCTTCAAAAATACGAACTTCAATTGTATAATTACACCAATCCTCAATTACACAGAAACCATTTTGAGAAATAAATTGACATCGCCGCTACAGAAAACACCATACTGCAACAATTCTTTGATAGATGTAATTCTCAAACCATGTAGCCTTACATAAAGACGCCGCTTTATTACATTTTTTGCTCACCCACTCTTTTAAGCTATTTGGCTCATCCACTCCTTCAACCTATTTAACAAAGTACATCGTTTGTAACATATGAAAGAGTTCCCACACATAAAACGTTACTGGCTACCCTCATGCACAAACTATAATTTTCGGTACGTGAATATGCTTATCCAAACATTCGGGATCTGAAACTGACGTAAAATCCATCAGTTTCCATTCACAATAACGGCACACTTGACAACTTCATCCTCCTTAACTGCCACCAGCTATGACCTACATGCCACTCAACCATCCACTTCTAACAACAGCTCATGGCACTATTGATTAAAAAACATCTAGTGACCATTATCAAACAAAACATTGACATACATACATGATGCACAAAAAAAATAGTAAACTATATTATAAAATTAAAACTAACACACACCACATAATGAACAAAACATCTGGGTGTGAAACTTGGTCTCTCACACTGGGGAAGAATATATACTGAGACATCCAAGAACAGAGTGCTGAGGACATATGGGCTGAAGTGGGAAAAGGCAATAGGGGAATAGAACAAACAACATAATAAAGAGCTTCATGAGTTGCACTTTTCAGGTGATCATATTTATTTGATCAACCCAAAGGTGTTGCATGTATGGGGGG
>Ga0209628_10001571_pt1 | contig 14927 bp, 7 predicted proteins | sample TergutCu122P4_FD_187285 | JGI IMG/M metagenome (GOLD analysis project Ga0209628, IMG submission 187285) | Cubitermes ugandensis P4 segment gut microbial communities from Kakamega Forest, Kenya - Cu122 P4 (SPAdes) (version 2) | ecosystem: Host-associated > Arthropoda: Insects > Digestive system >...
GGGGGGGGGGGGGGGTGATATTAGACTTCCCGAAGCAATTTAACGCGAAAATTCGTGAACAGAAAACTCGTAATGAAACCCAAAAGATCAGTTAATATACTTTCATTGTATGATTGGTCGAACAGAGAGAACTTGCTGCTGTCAAGTGCAATCAGTACTTCACCTAAAATACTGCAGTGTGTAAACACATAATTTATGAGTTATGTAGCGGTGTGTATTACCGTGTGCTTGTATTATACGCTCATCAATAGATAACCAACAAATGAACTTTTTATTTGGGATAAAAGTCCCTAAATGTTGCCTCCTACGTGTTTCGGCTCACGGAGATTACCAAGGAGTACAAATGATAATGGCCCTGAGTGGGCTGAAATATGCAGGATGTGATATTTAGGGACTGTTTGACAAATAAAAATTGTATTTTTGGTTAGCTGTTGACTTTTATTTAAGGAAAGCCTTTTATCTGTATACTTTATTTTTCGTTATACCCAAAGAATAGATATAAAAGAAGCAACCCCGATTCTTTGTCATGTAAACAAGTTCAAAACATGAAACTTTAGGGGCAGACTGCCCAATTCAGCTCGGGTCATGGGTTTGTGTCCGCGACTTTCTACGCTTCATGTTACAGGCCTTTGCGATGGGCTGATTTGACGTTCAAGAAACCCATAATTTGGGTCAAGGACTCCCATGAAGTTTTGCGGATTGTTTTAGGATCGGTTCTGAACATAATCAGAAAAATGTTCTCGATTCTTATGGGTTTAACAAGTTATAGGGCTCCTTCCAGGCAACACCCCCCCCCCTCCCCAGCTTCGTAAGACATGTCTTTCGGCATTTATCAGCACCGCACTTGACATAATTTGTTAAATGGAAAAAAAATTTGGGTAAAAGATACTTTTATTTCCGGGGTGTTATAATCTTTCGCACAGAAATGACTTCATTGTTGTAGCTAATTATACTGCATGAGCTAATATTTAGGGTGGATTCTTGCTTTGCAATTCATGTTTCTTACTTGTGGTTGTGACAAACATTTGAATGGGAGATTCTCCTCACTCCAAGAAACGTTCTTAACTTGATTTGTGTAACACGCATATTGGTTTCAGTAAGTTTGTGCTAACACTCGAGAGTAGAAATAAACACTTTGGTGTTTCATTGCAAGTTTTGGTAATATTTTCAGTTTCCACAAAGAGGCACAACAAAATGCATGTCATAAATTAAATTGTCCGCATGGAAAACATGGGGTAGTCATGAGCAACACTGCTTTCGTTCCAAGTGCCACGTGAAATTGAACGTCATTTTGAAGCTTCATAGAGGTAAAACAGTCGATGCGGCTGCGTGACAAGCAGTATAAGAGCAGAATTGCCTAATTAATGCGGAAATGGGAGACGTTAGAACGTCTAGTCGGAACTAAGAATATACTGCCTCACCTGTGTGTTGCAGAAACTTAGCTGGCCTTTCAGTCAATTGGAAAAAATATTCCGCGATTACGCCAATTGACAGCCTTTTGTATTCTGATCGTAATGCCTACAGCAATTTACATAATTTACAGAAATATCGGAAAGGGATGTCTGATAATAGGATATTCGAAAGGAACTTACGGGTTTAAAGTTGAAAATATATGATGTAATGTTGGTGTAGACTTGCGCATCAGAAGCTACACTGAAGACCAACAACACAAACAATCAGACAACATACATGGACGGCAATGTATCCAGTCACAAAGGGACTGACATTCAAATAGTGAGACAGGTGACAGTCAAAGTGAGCACGGTATGGGGCCAGGAAACACCAACACATTGCATTCACACACGATTTGGATTGACAAGTTCATTGCGATACGTTAATTATTTCCGCTTAACGTGGTTCCAATGTTCGTACTCCATATAGTACGGATTCAGAGATTTAAATCAACGTGTCGGGAGGAGAGATAAAATTACTAACATGCCATGTGGGAGAAATCTCTGAATTTGTTCAGATTTGTAGCTGTCTTGAACTCACCTGTCCCCAGGACTGCAGGCACCCAAGCCAGCCTTAAAATTCGCGAATAAAAATACGTCACCGAAATTCAGTCTGTCTCACTTAACCCTTCATAGGGCCTCGTTATTACAACATAAATTTATGGCCTAAATACAAGTGGTTGTTTTAGATATTAGTAGAGTTTAATAGAGTAATTATGATCCTAATAAATATACCGTTCGAAATAAAAACTTAAAAATAAAAGGGGCTGTCAGAAATTCATTTTAAACGAATTATTGGAAGTGACGCTGTTAATAAGAAACTTTTGACGAGAAGGAACTACTGTCACCGTGGAAACTGAGAGGTTTATCATACTGCGAAATAACACCCTCGGGCCAGACAACTCCATTTTAAATCGCAAAGAAGAAAACCTACCAGTTTTTTATTTAATTTTGTATACTCTGTCACCATCTGGAGAAAATAGCTGTCGTGAAGTCTGAGCCTTCGAAGTCGATTAATTTTCTGAATACCAAGTCTCGACATTTTTTTAAGATTTGGTCAAATTCATCCTCCCGTGAATTTTTAAAACACAATGTCTTCGGAATTTTTACGTTAGGGAGATACTGGGAGCTTGTTTTAAATCTAACATTACGCGCTATATAACTATATACAACATATTTACGTTACTTCGTCCATAAATAGAGATACTTCTGTTTATATTTTCGTTTTTGATTTTCATCCTTCTTCCCAAATTCGACATCATGGCAAAAAATAACATGAAAGACTCCGTTCTCTATCACACAAAATGCCTTGAAGGATGTAAAGGGCTGAAGTTTATAACGCAAAAACAATAAAGTTGTATGTGCTGCGAGTCAGATATATGGGAAGATTCACGGCACGTCAATAAGCATGTCCGGAAAATTCCACATCAGCTTGTAGTGTCCGTGGCACAACTGTATTTTTATGGTACTTCTGATGTTGGAAAATTGAAAAACCGTAAATGCCAGACACAGTGTTTTAATATTGTTATTATTTTTTTGTTTTGTTTTTCCCGCTTCTGAGCTGTGTTCACAGTACTTTTTATCTTGTTTCCTATTTATTTCCTTTTCTTTTATCAGATTATTATATAAATGCATTTTTGCAACCGACGTTACCAGCTGTTGTGGAATTTTCAGGGCATATCTATTGTTTTGGCATGGAACTTACCACACAGCAACCTCTTCACCCCACTCACTTCTAGAAGGCACTGTGTAGGGCAGAAAAATAAAGATTACGTCTAATGTATTCGATTGTATCGAGTTAATAACACATTCCTCTACTCATGTGTGAAGTAACTTAAACGTATTGCATTTTGTAACGCGCGTAACATTACCTTTCAAAGGATCTCCCGTCCAGACCTTCATCAGAAACCTGTCTAGAGATACGTTTCGCGACAGTTTCTTTGTCCAGATCTCCAACGAGTAGTTATAAAATGTAAAAAATAAAAAAAAAATCATAGATTTTTCCTTTTTCACTTATTTGAATATGCATGTTATTGTTACTTGGCGTGAAAGTGACCATCCAGAAAAGGACGCGGCCATTTCCTGACAACCTAATATATTATAATTGCTCTTAACTCTCTAGCCTGACAGATGTCATATGACCTATTAGTATTCCATATTAGAAATTTTCTATTTTTAGATAGTAAAACCAATAAGGCACTTTTTTTCAATGTATTTACGATCCGACAAGTTTCGGATTAACCGCCATCCTCAGGTGTCTTAGTAATTCAGCAGAAACATTAAGATTCTTGTGTACAAACAATAAATATAATATAAAATAACAATATAACGAAAAATACAATCGATGCAGGATAATATAAGCATTTAGCTAAAAGATTAAGAAATATATTATACTTTTATATTTATATTTGCCCTTACATTTTTATGTATATATGTATTTATATTTTTATATTACGCTTCATCGGTTTGTTTGCAATGATACTTATAATTTAAAAATACTTATCTTTAATATGAAACGGTCTTCTAATTTTCCTGCAGTATTAATGCGAGCACTGAGGATGGAGGTTAAGCTGCAACATGTTGGATCATAAATAAAGGCCCATGATAAGTGCGTATCATTCGTTTTACTGTCTTATTACACTGGTGTACTAGGTAGCAATATCTTTAAAAATTACTTAATTTTATCATAGGTGTATTATATTTTTATTTAAATTAAACCTGTCTTCGGCTCATGAAATGTTGTGTTATTTACATCAAAGGATCAGTAAGCATGTCTTGCAGATTTATTTTCTGATGGCCCCTCATGTTTATTAATGGCCATTACAGGCCGAGAAATTAATTATTATTTGGTTTAGTTGTTAGCAGTAGAGAAACAAACTGATCACTATGGCTCTACCAACAGATATACTGGTTAGATAGCTTATGGCATTTGAAGGGTTAAGATCTGTTCTTGTCTGAGGAAAGGACAGACAACAGAGCGAGTTGTAAACTGCCTGAGAACCAACATTGGAAAGCAAGAAAAGTCCACAAAACACATGACACCAAGCGGTGTAATATATACAGTAACACACAGTTCGATCAGAATGGCTGTTAGTTATCGAAACCGATGACGTCACCAGACTCACCATTTTATAATCGTCTATTTTGCTGATTGATCGTAGATAGATGTTCACACTGACCGAAGTTGCTGCGCTCACTGATGGAAAACAACAGAAAAAAAATTATGCATTAATTTTATATTGAAATGAATGCCAATATAAACAGTTTATTTTGAACTGGAACTGCATCAATCAGCAACACCACGCATGCGCGCGGCAGCAGCCACTCTAATGCGAAGGAAAATATGGATCTACCTGGTTTTATGCAGATATCCTCTTGGGTATTGTTGGCCAGGGATGATTCACACTACGTACCATGACACAGTTGCTGGACAAAGTATAACCAGGACCCGGTACAGCTACCACAAGTCATGCAGGAGTCACGCTGGTGCCACCTTTACCCTTGGTACCCAAAGTACAGGAGGTGACAGGTCACGGATTTCATGTGTTATATCTCTGTCAGCAGCAGCCGAGGGATTAACACCACTAACACACAAGCCACTACTGGGCACGCTCCAGAGCCAGTTCTATCCACTCCCTTTTCTCACAGTCTAGTATCCTCGATTCCGCCGTATTAATTTCCTAACTCTGTGTTAGCAAGAAAGTTTCATCGCATCCAAGTCCCATCTTCACAACTCAAAGGTGTATCTTTCCATAAAATTCTTTGTCGAACAAGTGTTTTCCTTGTATGTAATTTCCTCACGTTAAATCTAAATTTATTTCTTGTTTGTTGTCCCAACTACATGTCTGGCCTGTCACAACGTCATATATTTCTCCATACTAGCAGTCCTAGGTGAATATGCACGAAGAATGTTTTCTTTATACAAACAAGGGCTATCGTCAATTGTTACATAGTGCTTGTATTGTTACTGTCCAACAGCTGTGGGGACTTCGTGGCAAGCTTCGGTGAGGCAAATGTGTACGTAACAACTGTGGGAACTGTAGTGGTTATCAGACTGCAATAGTTTGTGAATTTAGTGTTGTTACAAGGATAAAGGCAGCCGGGATGCAAATCTGACCGATTACTTCTGTGTGGCGCTGACATCAGTAATATGGGCAGATTTACATCTATGTTTCAGTGTGGGTTCATGGCCTGTGGTGCGCTGCACAGGACGTACAGTGTTGGTTGGATCCATCTTGTCCATGCGTACCTTCAGTCTGGTGCTTCTTGTGCAAAACGGATGGACAGGACACCCCGAAGACAATGCATCTAAAGGGAGCTAATTCAAAATGCAATAACAGTGTTCCACTAATAAAAATAATTGTAGAAAGAAGAAATAAAGCGACGTGGCAACTAGAATAGTATCTGAAGCAACAAGATGTGGATGTGATGCTGCACTGCCAAATCATTTAGTACTGTCCCCAAATGTGATAAAATCCGGGCCGGCACATGTGATGTGTTCAAGTGCGGTACCCTGATTTAACTACTTTAATGTTTTGTATAGAGGTAGATTTTACCTATAGTTAAATAAATTACACATCCATTAAGTTAAATTTGGCAGTTCTCACTTCAAAATTTGGCATCTACACTATATTGGTCAATCTTATGCAAAGTAACTAATGAATAATCCTTCAAAAGGGCAGAAAATCATTTTTGCCTTTGTTTTATTCCTTTCTCACACCTAACTCCTTCCCTCCTCTCAACCTTAAGTCTATCCCATCTCTTTCCCATTCAATCGCCATTCTAGGCCCCTCCTTTCCTCCTTCTCCTTTACTTTATACAGTACCCTCAATTTCTTTCCCTTTCGTACCTTTATCTCCCTCCTCCCATATTCCATTCCCATCCCTGTTATTTGTCTTACTCTTATTCCTCACTCCGTAATATGCAAAGAGAATGTCCCGCCCATAACCTAATAACGGTGTGTTTGATTCTGCCCGAGGGCAATGGGTATCAACCCCGGGGCCACATATTTAAGTTATGTAAGCACTAAACAGATTGCACAGCAATACAACACGTGACCCATCCACATAGACATTGCGCGTGACCTTAACGGAGAACGGATTGGAAAAATAGGTTAGACGGTAAGAAGGGACGTCCTTGCATTCGGCCGCCTGGCTGATGTCTTAGTTTTGTCGGGTTGTATTTTTCAGTTGCAATTCAGTCATTTTTCGTGGAGGTAGTGTTGTTTGTGAGAGTGGCTTTCCTGCTTCCTTGAACGACTTTGTACCCGTCATTTCGTTTTGCAGTGTTAGTTAATTTTAGTTAATAATGTCTTTACTTATTTAAACGCTGAATAGGGCTTTAAAGTCAAGACAGAAAAGAAAAGTTTCCTAAAAATTTCGGATATTTCAGGAGAGGTGGACGAAACTATACATTTGTAATGTAATGATGAAAAAGCCATTTTTTATGATATGCGAAGAAGCAATTTCAGTTCTTAAGGAGTTTAACGTTACGACCGTGAACATACGTCTATATTTAACAGATTTGACGGTCAATTTCGTGAAGACGAGCTGTCGGAAGTGAGAAGTAAACTGTCTCAGCAAGAATGTTTATAGTGAGGGACGAACTAAAGCAAATTAACATGAAGTAGGTCGCATTTGGACATAATGAATTCCACTTATTTAAGAAAGGAATATATTTGTGCAACTGCAAGGGACACAAGTAGAATAGTATTTTAGAAAGAGAAAAATTGTAGTCCACGTGGTAATACAAATGCTCCCTAGTGACATTATTTGTAGTTTAAGTTCATATGAGTTTTTTTTATAAAATCTGACAAAAGATTTGTGACATTCATGAAGTTTGTGGTCTTAGGTAAAGTAAAGGGTATTACAGGTCATTATAACTGTAAATCGAAATTTCATGAAAATTTTCAGCGAAAGTCACGAATATCGAAATTTTAAAGGGTTTGTACAAGGGTTTAGGCACTGATACTGCATAAAAGAAGTACAAATTAATAGATGTACTCTGTAGCACTTAAAAGGGACGCACGAAGGAGTCACATCACGACAAAACTTTGAATTGAGATTCGAATACAGGTGAACCGCGGTAACCGCGGATTCGGTATCCGGGCTTTCAGTTATCAGCAGTTGGCCTCGGTCCGAAAAAAAATTGGAGAAATGAAGAAATAAACGGTTCATAAGTTTAAAAACGCGCACAAATCGAGAACGGACCGTAATATGGTGAGAAACAGCAGCCCAAACGCGCCCAGTTCTTGACTCATCTTCCTTTGTCTCCGTACACGCGCTTTCCCGCAAACTTGCCACCATTCTGCTTCTAGCGTTTTTGCTGTTCGAATTAGTTGCCCCGTTATCGCAGTGTTTATGGTCAGAAAGCAAAAAGAATGGAGAAGTCGGTGAATACCTACAATAGGCTAAAATATTTTTTAACAAATAAAATCTTCTTATTACAGGTTATGTACGGGTACGTACGTAAGTTTTTTATTGTAAAATGTGTAACAGTAACAGGTTTTTTCATTGCTTGTGCAGCAGGTTGATGGAAAAGCATGAATTTTATTGTCCTGTCAACTCTTGACACTGTACATGATACTGTATTACAGGTGAGGTATTTTTTTCATTGCTCAATCTTCTCTTGAGGATTAGTCTAAAACGTCTGTGGAGACACCCACATGACCTCACACCTCCTTCGTCTCTCTGCCTCTCATCTCAGCAAAGCTCCCTCTGCCCAATATCCAGCCTCTGCTCCGCGCTAGCAGAAACGGCTCTTTCCTGGTCAAGCCAAGCCAAGCCAAAGTTCTAACTGGGGCGGAGACTTGCGCCAAGCGTAAGTCGACGTCCCCCTGTCTGTTAGCCATACCAGCATTTGATCACATAGCTGGGCTCTATAACAGACACCTTAACTCTAACACGGGAATACGCTTACGCTAACGATTTTGAAGTCAGGCTGAGGGCCTTGACTGATCTAGCCAAAGACAACTGCCTAGGTGGAACTGGACTAATTATGGGAGGAATAAACTTTGCTTGGTTGGATGATTGTGTTCTGAGCCCAGACTGACCCAGTCGCAAACTGCAGGTTTGCGACTTTTTCATGCGCTTAGGTGAAGCCACTGCACCTGGGGGAGGGGAGTGCGGGACGTGCCCCGACTTTGCATCCTATACCCTGGCATTTCCCTTAAAACTGAGAGAAAAAAGAAAACCTCAGTCAGGGTAGACGACAGGCAGTCGGCTGATCTGAACGCGATTCGTTTACTCGACTTGGCCTTCGTGGGCGATGGCCTCGACTGGGCTGCTGGGCCCGGCCGCCCTTCGCTTTCGCGTCAGGCGACGGGGTCAACCCTCGGACAGCTTAAGTATCTGCCGAGTGGCCGTAATAGGGGGTTCCCCACATCAGCTAACTTTGAGTCAAAGCTCACCGTCAGGGCTCCGATGTGGTCGGCAAAGAGCGGAACACCCAGATCCTCGTGTATCTGCCTGTTACTTACGTACCAGGGGGCACCAGTAGTAAGGAGAAGACATTAGGATTGTAACGCCTGTAGCCTCCTGACATGGGACCGGGCTGAGGACCTTCACGCGGGGCAAGCATAATCCATCATGGGGCGGATAAGCTGCTCATATAGCAGGACTCCGTTCCTGGCAGAGAGATCACTCTTCCTGTTCAGGAGGGGACCCAGCATTCCCATCCTCTGAGCGGTCTTCTTTCTAACCTGATCGATGTGAGGCGACCAGGTGAGAACTTTGTCTAGGGTTAACCCCAGATAACGAGTAGTTTCGAAACATTCGATTGATTCCCCGAGGAATGTAATTGGTCAGGGCTAGACGAACCACCGTCCTGCACGCGCGAATATTATCGCGGTGCACTTAGACACATTAATGGCGATTCTCCATGCACTCAACCATCGCTGAAGGTCGTTGAGATAAGACTCCAGGTAGCTGACAAGCAGCGTCGGCTTGCGATACTTGGCTATGATGACCATGTCGTCCGCGTAGAGGTCTAACTCGACGTGGCGAAGGTTGAGGGCTTGTCGTTGACATACAGACTGAAGAGGGCAGAGGAGATCAATCCATCCTTGGCCACTCCAGTCCGCATTCCTCGATGAAATGACGTGGCCGTCTAGAAGGACTCTTCGAATGTCCGACCCCGGGGATAAGAGGAGATCGCATGGTCTATGTATGACGGAAAGTTTAGGAGTGTTGGTTTGAGAGGGGCCATCGATCCAGACGATACCGAAGGCTTTGGCCACGTCGAGGAAGACTGCGCCTGTTAGCCTCTTTTCGCCAAAGTTCCTGGTGATTCTTTCCACGTGGCGGGCTAGCTGCAAGGAATTGTTATATCTGGGACAAAGCCCAAACCGCTCATTCCGCAGCCGCCCACGCACCTTTATTTCATGTAAGATCCTAGCTAATAAGATTTATTCAAATAGTTTACCAATCGTGTCCAAAAGACTAATGGGCCGATAGGATGAGGGCTGTGCTAGATTCTTCCCCGGGTTAATTATAGAGATCACTCGGGCGTGCACCACATTGTGGGGAAGTAGTGGGTGAGGAGGATCGCATTGAAGATCCTTTGCCCCAGCAAGCCGGAGTTATTGTACAAGCCACGCATGACAAATCCGGCAGCTAACCAACAGCAGAGTCTGCTGGCCGGCAGAAATCCGTATAAAAAGAGGCCACTTTCCCAAGCTGGGCATTCCTTGCCGGCCGGTCAGGAGTCTATTTTACGGTGTTCTGAATGGGAGATCCTGCGAAAACATCATGCCGAAGCAGGAAGATATGACTTTTATCAAGTTTATTTCCACCCTTCAGCTTTACCCATGCACTTCTCAGGGAGCTGAGGATGGTGATGTCTCGTCGGAAGAAGCCGGCGTTGCTTGCTGGGAGGTATAGCACCACATCTGGAGGTGGCGACAGCTCACGGGCAAGCGCAAAACCAACGAGCTGGCAAGTTCGGGCGAGTCACTCGAGCCCGCAAACCGGCGCCCAGCGCCTGGCGATGGGTCCGCGCATCTGCCCCCTACAGCACCGAAAGTCACGGGCAAACAAGCTGCTGCCTGCAGCCGGCAACTGTAGTCCCACGAGGTAGGGGTGACGTGCGGCTCTATTGGTCGGGCCCGCCAACCCGCTTCAGCCAAGTGGGCGGCTCAAGCCCACAGCCATGAGTTCAGACCAGTCTGAGCCTGCTGTCTCATTCGAGAAAGTCAACAGGCGCATGTCCTGTGACATTTTCTGGCCTCTGAGGGAAAAGCCGGATGGCACCACTGCAAGCGCCCAGGTGAACAACACCTGCTTACCAGCAGGGGAGCGTCCTAACAAGAACCCCATTTTTATTTCAGGTGACCGTGAAACGCGTGCCTTCCTGGCCTCGTTGCGGGCGACCTGCTCTGGCTATCTGAAGGCCCAAATAAAAGCTGATAAGCTGATGGATGTCCCGTCAACCGCCAATAGTTTCAGAACCGCGGTCAGCGCGCTGCTTTCTATTGGTGTGGGAAGGGTGTGAGTTTCCACATCATCACGCTCCCGAAGGAAAGCTGTGTGCGACTTCCGGTTAAGAAACTGGGCGGAGGCATGCCTGAGAGCGTCCTCCGGGAGGAGCTCGAATCCCTCAGCATTCATGTCCAGGGGGACACGCAGCTGCGTTCGGGCCATCATGACCAGGACCCAACCAAGGACGGTCCTCCCACAACTCATTTCATTGTATTAGTGGTGCGAGGGCCTGAGGTGTCTAGGGTGCCATCAGTCACAGGACTCTGTGGCCTGCGAATGTCGATGGAGTCGTACGTGGCTTCAAAGAAACCCTTGCAATGCAAACGCTGCCAGCGCTTCGGACAAACGTAGCGAAACAGCGGATAAGCGCCTCGGTGCGCCGCGTGTCGTTGATCCCACATTTTCGGTGGGTACGCTACACCGCGGGAGCAGCCTCAGTGTTGTGGCTGCGGGGTAACCACACAGCGAATTAAAGGGGCTGTGTAAAGTGGAAAGAGGCAAGGGAGGAGCTTGCAAAGCAGGCAGCAGAGAGAGTGCGAAAAAAGTAGCAACAGGACACCCTTCCGCTCCGAATGCTCAGCGGGCCGGGCCTTATGCCAGCAGAGGAAACTATAAGAGGGTATGGAGCCTCGTCGTCAAGGGAGGCGTGTTGTCAAGACCACCACCACTCCACCCCTAATCCAAATTTCTCTCCTCAGCCAGTCACGGAGGCACCGGAGCAGCCTAAAGTAACCGCAAACAGGAAGACGGCCAGGCCTAAGAAGCCTCATCCCCAATCAACAGCAGTCACTAAACCAGCTGCTGGTAACTAAAAAAAGGCAGCCATGGGTGTCAAAACCGTGGCCGCCAAACCAAAAACCACCGGCCTTGTGGTCCCAAACCGAACACCCACCACCCACTCGAGGGATTCTCTGATCTCCTCGATATCCTTCCCCTCCAAATATGTGTGAAGCCGACTCGTCGGTTCCTCAGGTCCATCTCCTCCCTGCCCAAAGGGGAGCCTACACGCGGGTGTCCTAAAGACTGTTATACTCTTCGTGGCCGAATATGGCACAACGCTCTAACAAGACGGAACCGTGTAAAGCCCTGCGCCTCGCCTGCTAGAAAGCGGAGTGCGCGGAAACAAGTTTGAATTGGAGCATTTTCTCAGCCAGCACGGTGTGAACATTTGTATCTTAAGCGTGACATTCCTAAACACTGGTTAAGCCTTCTGACTGGCCAATTATGTCTGCTACGGCACAGACAGACAGACAGACAGCGGATGGCGGTACAGCCATCCTGGTCCGTCTTCGTATAGTTCATCACTCATTGCCTGTTTCGGGTCTGACCCTATTGAAGGCTACTGCCTTTCAAGTTATATTGGCTGGCAGAACGGTGAAAAAACTTGCGACCTAATTCTCTGTTTCACCCCGACTGATCGGAGCGGACCTGGCCTCTTTCTGCGAAGAATTGCCCGTCCTAACGGTCGGAGACCTCAACACGGAATACGTGGATTTGAACTCGCGGCTGAACTCGAGACGGGGGAAACTCCTACATGATAATGCCGAAGAGAACTCCTTTCCAATCTTTGGACCGGACACAATTACCACCAAACCATACAACTTCTCCGCTACTCCCCATGTCTTGGATATGGTGATCGTGGAGAACCTTCTTTTCCCAGTGTATATGACTTCGTGCTCTGCACTAAGCTACCACCTCTGACAAGGCTACCTTCCAAACACACGCGGAAAAACAAATACTGTCCGATCCGGAATTGCACAACGCGATGACAATCGACACGTGCGTTGAGAACGTCTCCGGCGCTCTTCTGAAGTTTCTGGTGGCATCTACTCTTAACTGTCTTCCGCGCAACGACCCACGTCCCCCGATACCGGCCACAATTCACGATGAAATACGCCAGAAGAACCGGATGCGGAAGCAGTGGCAGATCACCAGGGACCCCGGCCTTAGAGCAGAAATCAACCGCCTGAAAATATCGGTGATTCACAGGCTCAACTAGTGGAGGAACGACAAGTGGAGCACGACGACGGACTCCCTCACACTCGAAGAACGATTCCCGTGGAAGATGAGTAAATGGGTGGTGAGGGTTCATACTCCGTCTTCCACTCGTCAACCCTGAGGGAAACTCTATCTCAGACTCTGAGAAATCCGCAAAATTTGCCCACAATCTGGAGGCTCAACTTCAGCCGGTGACCGAACCTTCGTTCCCGGGATGTATTGAGATTGTTGACGTGGCGCTGAGGTCTTACTTCATGACCCCTACCAGCGAACCCCAGTTAACAACCCTGAGGAGTTTCGGGAAGCAATCAAGGGTCTCAAGGTCAGCAAAACTGAGGGCCCGAAAGGTATCCCGAACAGGGTCTTGAAGCATTTCCCACAGCGAGCGATATCCCCCAGCTTCCGATTTCGATGCGATCCTCTTCACCCATCACTTCCGTACAGTTTGAAAGCAAGCCCGATTGATCTGTATACTTAACCCGGAGAAGGATTCAGCACAGTCCTCATCCTATCGGCCTTTTGGACACGATTGGTAAACTATTTGAAAAAACCCTATTAGCTACGATTTTACATCAAGTAAACGTGCGTGGGCTGATGCGGGATATGAAGTTGGGGTTTCGCCCAAGATATAGCACTCCCTTGCAGCTAGCCCACCTCAGTGAAAGAATCACCAGGAACTTTGGCGAAAAGAGGCTAACAGGCGCAGCTTTCTTCGACGTGGGCAAAGCCTTCGATACCGTCTGGATCGATGGCCTTCTCTACATGCTAACACTCCTAAACATCCCGTCTTACGTAGTCCATACAATCTCCTCTTACATCCGGGGTCGGACGTTCGAAGAGTCCTTCCAGACGGCCACGTCATTTCGTCGAGGCATGCGGGCCGGTGTGGTTCAGGGTGGATTGATCTCCCCCTTCCTCTTTAGTCTGTATGTCAACGACATACCCTCACCCTCCAACACGTCGAGTTAAACCTCTACGTGAACTACTTGGTCATCATAGCCACGTATCGCAACCCGACGCTACTTGTCAGCTACCTGGAGTCATATCTCACTGACATGCAACGGAGGTTGAGTGAATGGAGAATCGCCACTAATGTGTCTAAGAGCAGCGCGATAATTCGCCGCGACCAGTTACACTCCTCAGGGGAATAAATCGAATGGGTCGACACCACTCGTTATCTGGGGTTAACCCTAGACGAAGGTCTCAGCTGGTCACCTTACATCGAACAGGTTAGAAAGAAGACCGCTAAGAGGAAGGGCATACTGGGTCCTCTCCTGAACAGGAAGAATGATCTCTCCGCCAGGAACGGAATCCTGCTATATAAACAACTCATCCGTCCCATGATGGATTATGCTTGCCACGCGTGGAGGTCCGCAGGCCGCTTCCATATCCGGAGGCTACAGGCGTTAAAATCTAAGTGTCTTCGCCTTAAAACTGGTGCCCCCTGGTACGTAAGTAACAGACAGATACACGAAGATCAGGCTACCATCATGTGCCATGCGGACGATAAGTGGACCGAAGCCCTGCCACTAGTCCTCCTCGGCATACGCACCGCCTACATGGAGGACTTGCAGTCGTCCGCAGCAGAGCTCGTGTATGGCGAGCACCTGCGTGTTCCCGGAGAGCTCCTTGTCCCAGCTGCCCCGAAAGTTGAGACATCCGCCTTCATACAGCAGCTCCGCCGCCATATTGACCAGCTGCGACCGACCCCAACAGCACGACACGCATCCCCGACCACATTCATCCACAAGGACCTCGAAGATTCGACACACTTATTCCTACGGCAGGACGTAATATGACGCGCCTTAGAGCCACCGTACAGCGGCCCACACAAAGTGATCGCCAGCACGAACAAGACACTTACAATTGTCGTGCGCGGCCGGCAGGTCACTGTCTCGGCTGATCGAGTGAAACCCGCGTACATATTGGAAGGGACCCAGCACGGCACCGGCAGCCCACCCGCCCAGCCCCGTAGCGCTACAATAAAACCGGTCGCACCGAC
>Ga0209628_10001572_pt1 | contig 14925 bp, 13 predicted proteins | sample TergutCu122P4_FD_187285 | JGI IMG/M metagenome (GOLD analysis project Ga0209628, IMG submission 187285) | Cubitermes ugandensis P4 segment gut microbial communities from Kakamega Forest, Kenya - Cu122 P4 (SPAdes) (version 2) | ecosystem: Host-associated > Arthropoda: Insects > Digestive system...
TTCCCTCTGCCGCAGAAGTAGAAGCCAACGGAGTGAATGTAGGCGAAATGAACGCCATACTTATACAAAAAATTGAAGAACTGACGTTGTATATCTTGGATTTGCAAAAGCAGATAAACGAACTTAAAAACAGTAAGCCATGAAAATTATGAAAAAAATAACATTAATAACAATATTACTAAGCGTTTTTGCAATAATCAACGCCCAAGAAAATAGTGAAATTTTAGGTGCTGACTCCGTACTACTTGTACCAAGAAATGAATTGATACTGACACAAGAAATAAGAGAAATGTTGGACACCTCTATCTTTTCGCGTATGAAAAACTGGTCTGATCAACTACTCAGCATGTATGGCATAAAAAACAGAGAACAGTTGAATAGTTTACAATTTGGAAAACCTATTCCTTTGTATGCTCTTGATAACGGAAAATTAAGATTCTTGAATAGTTGGAGAATGCTTGTTCTGTCTGATGGGGAGCCACTCCATTTTGTAACTGTTGATCTTGAAGAAGATGGGCAATATGGATGGGGAGGAAGTGGTTCTGCACTGGGTGCACCAATCTTCTATAATTATGAGCATAAAGATTTGATAATTGGAAAAGTAGAAGTATATCCGGAGCATTATTTTATTATTCGGAAAGACAACAAAGATATTTTTGTGAAAAGTTATGATTATAAAACACGCAAACAATTTTCGGGAGAATATAGTTTACCTGATATTATTAACCTGATAAAAGAATAATGGCATGAAAAAATATATTTTATTACTCTTTTTTGGAATAACCATTACTTTAAACGCTCAGGAGTTTACAGTAAAACTGGATGTACCTGACATTAGACAGAAAGAAACCCAATGGTGTTGGGCGGCCGTATCACAATGTGTGCTTGCTTATTATGGTTATTTTCCTCAACAATGCGAAATAGCGGAATACGCCCGTACTATCAGCCATTGGGTTCCCCTTGGCGAAACTCCTTGTTGTGATAGTGTGCATGATTGTAATAAAGCAGTTTACAATTGCAATGAAGTTGCTGATGATTATATTATTAAAAATATTTTGATGAAATTTGGCAATATTGGTAGTGATTGTGAAGATGTTTTAACTACTTCTCAAATTCGTTATTATCTTCAACGGCATCGTCCTTTTATGATTAGAAGAAAAGAGAAATCCAGCAATTTAGGACACTTGGTTGTTTGTTTCGGAATAGAAGGCTATGATGATCTTGTCCATTATATGGATCCTAACCCTGATACTATTGCAGGTGGTTCACAATCTTTATCCTATGAAAAACTTCTTGACAATGGAGCATGGAAATGGACAAAAAGTCTTACTCCTAAGAGATCGCCTCGCCCAGATCATTGTTACAACTGTTATAAAGATGCAGTTGAAGATGAGATTGATTGCGGTGGTCCATGCATGCCTTGTACAACTGCACCTAAGCAAAAAAGTTTTACAACCGCCACAGATAACCTGCCTGCTGTAGCCCGTGCCACAGAAAAAATTACTGCCGGAAATGCTACTGTTAGGGTATTATCAGGGCAAGAGGTAAGTTTTATAACAGCCGAAGAGGGTTCTATTGCTTTACTCCCTGGTTTCGAAGCTAAGTCAGGTTCTAATTTTACCATGCAAGTAAAAAGCAATAGCGGTAACGAGTTTACAAGAATCTGCGGTAAGTGGTGCGAAGGTGTACTTCATTGTTCACGTAGCCATGTCAGATACAAGGATCATTTCCGAATTTTTGATCTAATTAACGCTTATAAGGTAGAATACGAAGTAACTAACATACAAACAGGAAGATTTGTACATAAAGATATTGTATACGTGGATAAAAATGGAACAGTTGAAATATGGGATTGCGTAACAGGTGAAACATATTTTCAATCACCGACTTTCTACGTCGTAGATCTTTATATATATCCATGCAATTCGTTAAGTTTTCGGCTTGTACAAAAGATTGTGGTTTATGATGAAAATAAATCATCACCAGAAGACCCAGACGACCCCGAAAACCCTGAAACACTTTTATCCCCTCCTATTAACAATATTATTCTTCAGGAAGAAATCGCTTCTCCATACTTAAGCATCATCCCTAACCCCAACCCCGGTGCTTTTCAATTAGAAACCAACTTTTCGCTATCTCAAATCTCAAATCTTAAAATCATTAATTCGTTAGGAACCACCGTTTACGAAACCCAAAATCTCCCATCCAATACCATTCAACTGCCCGCCTCTGCTTCGGGGCTGCATTTTGTAATAGTAGGCCTCACAGATGGCACGGCGCTTACGCAGAAGATGATGATACAGCGGTAGAAGACCATAAGATCGTAAGACCATAAGACCATAAGAGCGTAAGAGTCTTATAGAAAAAATTTATTATCTTGATTATCAATAGACAGAGATTCCTCACTGCGTTCGGAATGACGGCATTGCGGGTGTCTTTTGTGGGCGCGGCTGAAAGGAAGTAACAAATACTTAGTTTTTGCCGCCGCGCCTGACTTCAGCCGCGACAAACCCGTCATTCCGAGCGAAGCGAGGAATCTCAAACAATTCTTCACTGTTATCCTTTATTAAGTATTACATCGTCTGATTTTCCCATTAGTTTATTTAAACTTACAACTGAATGTCATACCCAAAATTACAGTATATTTAATGTTAATTTGATGAATGTCAAATAATTGTTAATTTTATCTAAAAAAGCCGCACAAAACAGCAGAGGCGCAAAGTTTTAAGCCTTTTCAAATTTAAGGTTATTCATCATTTCTCTCAGGTCAATACCCGGACGAAAAGTAACCTTTTTGCTTTTGATGAGTGAAGCATTGAATTTGCCTTCTGTTTCGGCGCCGCTGCTGCCAAGTGTTACCTGAAACGAACCGAAATCTCCAAAACGAACAATCTCTCCATTTTCAAGGTGTCGTTTCAAAATTTTGGTCAAATCGTTAAGTACTGCCAAAACGTCGGTGTCGCTTACCGTGGTTGAGCCTTCGGCAATCTCTTTGCTAAGTTTACGAAAAGTGAAATCACCGGTGCTTTTTGCAGAAGCATACCATTTTTTAGGTTCTTCCTGCTTTAATGGATTGGGTCGTTGTACGACTACATACTTTACTGCCATAATATCTTATTTTTAATGGGTTAATACGTTGCGAAAAAGCATGAATCGATTCTATGATTTTCTTGTAATTCACAAAAATGGCACAAAAATGCCGTGAACGTATAAAGGAGATATACGTTTTCTCTAAAAGGGATATACGTTTTTCTCAAAAGGGATATACATTTTGTCTAAAAGGGATATACGTTTTACCGAAAAGAGATATACGTTTTTAGCAAAGATTACAAACTGCCTGCCGCTATGTATCTTTATACTTTGGTTGTTGATAATGAAATAATTGATACCAAACGTATGATTTTAACAAAATAATGTTTAATTTGCAATTCTTAAATCATTAAATTAAAATCTTTATGAAACCACAACAATTTTTTTATTATTTGGCAGTAATTGCTGTTCTTTTTTCTGCATGTAAAAAACCAAACAATGAAGAAACCAACTCCAAAATAACTTATCCCGCCACCGGACAGTATGGAGATAACATTTTATCGGACAAAGTTACGGAGGTATATCTTGACACTGAATATAGCATGAAAGCTGATGTTCCGAAAAACTCAAACTTGACAATTATATTAAAAGATGGTTCATGGCTTTATGGTAGTCCAGTGAATTGGAGTGTAACAGAATATAATGATGATACACAAAGCCAGAAATTTGCGGTATTAGTGGGTGGAAAACTGTGTGACTTGCATTTAGAATTTGATGGGAAAGACTACCCTATAATACCCGACAATACCTATATTACCGTTGAATATTACGAAAATGACGCTAAAACGCCAACAAAAGTGAAGAAATTAAAGTTGATTTCTTCAAATTAATTAACAAAAATTATGAAAAAAATAATAACTTTACTTTCTGCAACTGCAATTATATTGTTCTTTCTTACGAGTTGCGATAAATATCATAGAGATAGATATACCGGAACTTGGAATTTTGTAACGGAGAGGGTTTATTATAATGAAAATCATGAAACATATCAACTTGTTGAAGTAAAAAGGGACACCGTTTTTTATACGGGCAAAATAAGTTGTGGTAATTGGGAAAGGGTGTTGGTTGTCCAGTACACTGAAAATGAAAATGTTGATACATGGATAGATAAAGATGGATATATATTTTCTAAAGCTGGCGATATGCTTGGAAAATACTCCAGTGGAGAATTTGAAAGCAAAAATAAGATGTATTTAAACTTATATTGGGGTAACTTTGTTATTTTTGAAGGAGAGACTGACCGCAGATATGATTTTATTAAAGGCACTAAAAAAGGGAGGCGATAAAAATGAAAAGATTAATTGCACTTTTAATAAGCTGCCTATTTTTACAACACATAGCATTTGCTCAAACACCTATTAATGACACTCATTGGCAATTGAAATGGGAAGACCAATTTAATAGTTTTGACAATACGAAATGGGCAAAAGCCTATTATGGTACACATGGCGAAGAACCTCAATTATATTTAGAACAAAGCATTTGGATTGATAATAGTAATTTAGTTATTCAAGTGAATAATAATAAAGATACTTGTCCAACTCCTGCACCTGAGCCCGGTTATTTGTTAGCTTGCAACCCATGTAAATCTGGAAAAACATATAGTTATACCTCCGGATGGATAGAAACAACATATGATTATACAACCCAATACGGCTATATTGAGGCGCGAATTAAACTTCCTTGGAGAAGAGAAAATGGGAAGAGTTGGGGCTTTTTCCCAGCATTTTGGACTTTTGTTGCAGTTAATAACGGCGCAAATGTTGCCGAAATTGACATTTTTGAGGTATTTGGTGGTCAGTACAAATCCCCTAATACAATAAATACCTGTATTCATAGATGTTATGATTGTAATAATGGAGATCAAAGCAGATCACATACTTTTGAAAATTTTGATTATAGGGATTGGCATACCTACGCCATTGAATGGAACTCAGACAGGCTTATTTGGTATCTTGATGGGAAAGCCATCAGAACAACTTGTAATCATTTAATTATAGACCCAATTCGAATCATTTTAAATTTGGCAGTTCAAGCAGAAAAAAAGTATTTACCTCCCACCTCTCCGCCTTGGCAAGAATATATGTATGTGGATTATGTAAAAGTGCATCAATTAAAATGCGATAAAAATACTGTAGTTACCAATATTTCAAATTTTGACACCTATAATTATGCTGTAAAAAAGTCAATAAGTTTGGATGGTGCTACCACCATACCGGAAGGAAAAAACATCTTTTTAAGAGCTGCAGACTTTATAGAATTGAAGCCCGGCTTTTCAGTAGATACCGGTAGAGAACTCTACTTGGATGTTACCCCATGCACTGGTCCTGATATTGTGTGTGTTGATTATCTTACAGACCAAACCATAACCACCAACACTACAGTTACCGGTTGCGAAATTCTCAATATCAAAGATGTAGATATATTAAACTCGGCAACTGTGGGTATTACCGCCGGCGAAAAGGTAATTATTAAACCCGGGTTTACTGCAAAAGCGGGCACAAATGTGAAGGTGAAAATTGAGCCGTAGAGACCATAAGACCATAAGACCGTAAGACCGTAAGAGTGTAAGAGTCTTATAGAAAAAATTTATTATCTTGATTATCAATAGACAGAGATTCCTCACTGCGTTAGGAATGACGGCATTGCGGGTGTCCTTTGTGGGCGCGGCTGAAAGGGAGTAGTTAATACCCAACACTTGCCGCCGCGCCTGACTTCAGCCGCGACAAAGCGCTGCAATTTTTAGATGAGATATGTTATGATGTGCAGTTAAGAGATGATTTTCCCGTAGATGTTCTTGAAAATTGCATTATAAGTTATTTTTTAGAAAGCGGAAAATCTGCCGAAAACTTTTTCATTTCTCAGTTACATAATGAAGAATACAAACTGTATGCGGCATTGTTTTTAGCGCAACTTGGCGAGCACAAGCAAACTTTTCCCATCTTTGCAGCCGCCCTTGAAAGATATGATGAATATGAGATTCATATTGCCATATTGGGATTGGCTACCATTGGCACCGAAGAAGCGTTACAACTAATTTTAAACCTTAGCCATGAAAAAAACAGCTATTCACCAAAGGAAGCGCGATGGAATTTCGATTATATTAATTTTGAAGAAAGGAGATAAATTATGAAAAAGAAATATCTTACGGTCTTATGGTCTTATGCTCTTACGGTCTTTTTACTGTGCGTTTTTACAACCAATGTTAATGCCCAATGGTTTATGGGGGGCGGTGTTGGGTTTAATTTAAATATTGAGAAAACTAAATACAGTTCTGAAGTAGAGATGTTTAACCATACAAACAATCAAACTTCTGTAGGTTTTGCCATTGTGCCTAAATTTGGCTACTCTTTTAAAGAGAAATTTGCTCTTGGCTTAAACTGCTCCGCCGGATATAATTGCAATGTGTCGCATAAAATTAAAACTCATTGCGTTAATTGGAGCATCAATCCATTTGTTAGATATACAACATTTACCTTTAAATATTTTTCCTTAATATTGGAGGGAGGAAGTAGTGTTGGAATGTTACACCCCTTTTGGAAGTTTGATGATGTAAAAAATGAGAAAGAGAATCCTACTCTTGCCATTGGCGTTTTTAATATTACTCCCATACTGGGTTTTAAATTAACAGACCACCTTCAATTAGAGGCGGAAGTTCATTTTCTTGATATTGGATATAATATTGATATTACCAAGCGAGAATATAACGCTGTGGTTGAAGGGGAATTTACTGCAAAAGAGGTTACCCATAGTTTCAATATTGGTTTTAATTCTAAAAGCATTCTCGCCATGACACAAGTGAAACTTGGGGTTATTTATAAATTTTAAAAATAAGAAGGCAAATTATGAAAAAAATAACAATAATAACAATAATGCTGGGCGTTTTTATAATAGCCAACGCCCAAGAAAATAGTGAAATTTTAGGTGCTGACTCTGTACAACTTGTACCAAGAAATGAATTGATACTAGTACCGGAAATAAGAGAAATGTTGGACTCCTCTATCTTTTCGCGTATGAAAAACTGGTCTGATCAACTACTCAGCATGTATGGCATAAAAAACCGAGAAGCCATGTCAGATACAAGGATCATTTCCGAATTTTTGATCTAATTAACGCTTATAAGGTAGAATACCTTAAGAAAATTTTAGAACAACTTCAGAAAATACGCCATTGCAACTCCGAAGTAGTTACCGATGGCATACCCCACCAGTCCAATTGTAATACCACTAATGAGTACTTTACGGTTTCCCATGGCTGCCACAAGGGGCGGTATGAAAGGCGGAGAGCAAAGCAAAGCAATGTGGGCTACCGTGAACAAATCGCCCGGAACTTTTGTAAAACGACACAATATGGCATGTATAACAATAGAAGAGAGGGTAATACAAAGTACAAAGAGGAAAATATATTTAGCGCTTGAACTAAACATGGAGATATCGAAAAGAGAAGCCACTATTACACTGAAAATTAAGATAAAAAACATCCCTAATTCAAAAGTTTTGGGTAAGTTGCGGATTTTGCTGTTAAAGGAAGCCACAATGGCTAATGTGGTAATGGTAAGAAGAACTACTACTTCGTTTAGTCCACCGGTAATAAGTATTGATAATCCGGCGCCTATAGCAAGAAAACAAAGGGAGAGCATAAACCCAAGCAAAGTTTTTGGAAATATTTTTTTTGAAAAGAACCCTTCGTAATTTTCGAGGTCTTTTATTTTAGCATCTTTGGGGTCATCCGAGTCAATTACATGAAATTCATCTTTGGCAGGCAGAAGCCACCGGAACAATTTATAACCACCTGCCGTTAAGAATACTAAAAGTGGAAACATAATGAGCATTTCAGATGTTAAAGTAAGTGTAACAATAGTTTTATCTGTTTCTAACGCACTTGCAACGGCGCTGAAGTTCATGGTTCCTCCGGTGTAAAATGCGGTCATCATGCCTCCTACCTTATATAATTCCGGAATCCCCGAATTTTTAAAAAGGAAAAAAGAAACCAACACAGCCCCAATAATGCCTATAACCCCCATGAAAAGAGTCATAACAGCTTTAGGCAAAGATTTTGTCCACAGTTTAAAATCGGAACTCATTAGCATAAGAGGTATTGCCAAAGATACTGCCACACTCATTATTATATCTTGAAGTTTATGTAATGAGACCGCCTCTTTTTCAGATAAAAAATCGGTAAAAGAAAACAGAAACGACAGTAAAACCCCTACTGCATAAGCCAAAATGACAGTGCCAATGTTTTTTGCAATTTGAGATTTACGAAAAATTGCGATAACAATAAACGGGGTTAAAATAAAAATTAAAAGAATAAAAGCTACTTTCATACTCGAAAAATTAAAGTGCAAAAATATAATATTATGTTAACCTTTATTAACTTTTATTAACTTTTTTATTACAACCTCTTTTTGTTCATTTGTTATTTTAATGATATAAAATGCCGGCACAACATCAAATCTCCTACTGAGGTTATTGGATCCGGCTTGTATATATTCTGAAAAACGGTCAATAGTTTGTCCCGAAATAGTGTATATTTCAAAATCAAAAATCTGGTCGTTTTCTGCATAAATATGTAAGTTTAGTGCATTTTTTATAGGATTTTCTACAATTACAAAAAAAGCAGGCGAATGTTCTGCAATTTTTGTGGTTGTTGTAATTTCGAAATTACAAATTACAGGCAGATGGTCTGAAAAATTGTACATAGCTGTTAATAATTCAATTGGGAGTGAATTATTGGTGGGGTATAACACACTGTTATTAAGTCTTTGTCCATCTTGTCCTAAAGCATGATAAGTTTCCGGAAGCAGTTTCACTTTTTTGGTTCCATAATAAAGTGTGGGTGAGACCAAAATAAAATCAAAGCGGTCGTCTAAACCACCGGTAGCAAAACATCCGTTTTCTGATATAGTGTGTGTGGATTGTGTATGCATTTTTGCAAAATGCTGACTATCATGCCAGTTTCCATAAGCATCAATCGGGTCAAAAAAACGAAAAGCAGTATTAGTGTTAAATAGCAAATGTTGATATGCCGGTTCGGAAGCATTATACAAATTAAAATCTCCCGAAAGCACATAGTTATCCGTACCTATTTGCTCTAATTTGGTAGTTAAACGCTCCACTTGTGTTTTTCGGACTTCCTTATTTGTAGCATCATTGCCTGCTTTTAAATGTGCAATGATAAAAGTGATAAATGCGGTGTCGCCTTGTGCCAACCTACTTGATTTATAGTACAATTTATAGGCATTTATATCACGCACAGAAGTTGTAACATAAAAATGACTGTAGAATTCCAATTTTCTTGAATCGTAATACAGCATATTTGCGATGTAACTGCCGGAGTAGTTGGTTAAAGGACAATTTGCATAATAAGTTCTACTGTTTGTGTTCATTACATTGTTCAACACGCGGTTGATGTAAGTTGCATTGCTGCCTATTTCATTCACGCAAAAAACATCGGGCAGCATGTAGTCAATAATCGTTTTAAGATTGGCATCTTTTTCGTTTAAGTAGTTACCTGTGTTATTACATCCGATTAGCAGTGAGGTGCTGTAATGCAACATGTTATATTGCATCATGCGAATAGTATCAGCGATGCAAAAGCGAATGCCAAGGCAAAGGAGTAAGGTTAGTAAAGGTTTCATAGAGTTTAATGGAGTGATTAATGGTTAATGATTAGTGGTTTCGCAATTCGTGTAATTTGTGGCTTAATTCGTAATTAATAATTGGTTATACCATTCCTTTCCGTATTTTCGGATGAGGGGTTCTTTTAAGAATTTATAAAGTGGTAATTTTAAGGAATTTCCTTTTTTGCATGCGGCGTGGCAAACGTTCCAGCGGTGGTAGTTCAATGCTTCGTAGTCGGGAAGAATTTTTACTCGGATGGGATATAAATGGCAGGAGATTGGCTTTTGGAAATCAATTTCGCCATTTGTGAATGCTTTTTCGATGGCGCATTTTGCGATATTCTCTTCAAAAAAGAGAAACGCACAGTTTTCGTCTCCCAACAGCGGGGTAACAAACGAGCCCTCCATATCATAATCAAAAGTTCCGGAATGTTCCACTTTTTCAATCCCTTTTTGTGTCATATATTTTTTGAAGATGGGGTAATTGTCTTCCAAATCGGCAATTTCATAGGGTTCGAGGGGGGCGCCCACATCTCCTTCCATACAACATAACCCGCGACACAATTTTAAGTCGCAACAGAAATGTTCACTAAAAATATCGTCGGAAACAAGGACGTTTTGGATGATTTTCATTTTAAGTTTGAGAAGTTTGAATAGTTTGAATAGTTTGAAAAAGAGGCTCTTACTCTCTTACATTCTTATACACTTACTCTCTTCTCTTTTGGCGGCAAATATACACATTGAAAAGGCGTTTGTCAAGGGGGAAGTGTATTTTTTCTTTGTATTTTTTGGCTGATAGTTACAAGTTCTTAAAAATATACTCCGTTAGCATTGTGTATAAATGTACCCTTGTGTTGCCGCCGGTTATGAAGTGGTTTTTGTTGGGGTAGAAAAACATATCGTACTGTTTGCCGGCTTGATTCAGGGCTGCTGCTAGGTCTATGGCATTCTGAAAGTGCACGTTGTCGTCTGCTGTTCCGTGAACCATGAGAAATTTTCCTTGTAGTTTGTCTGCCCAAAACACCGGCGAGTTTTCGTCGTAGCCATCCGGATTTTCTTGGGGCGTTCTCATAAAACGCTCGGTGTAAATGTTGTCGTAGTATCGCCAGTTGGTAACTGGTGCTACGGCGATTGCCATTGAAAAAGCGCCTTCTCCTTTAAACAGAGAGAGTGCGGCTAAGTATCCCCCGAAACTCCAGCCCCAAATCCCGATTCGTTCTGGGTTTACAAAAGGCAGTGTTTTTAAGTATTTTGCGAAAGCAATTTGGTCGTCGCTTTCATATTTTCCCATCTGTTTGTAAATCACTTTTCTGTATGCATCGCCCCTGCCGCCTGATCCGCGCCCATCGGCACACGCAACAATATAGCCGTTTTGTGTAAGATACTGATACCAAGCCTCTGCATTGAAATTTTTGTTAACCTCAATGGAGCCGGGACCGCCGTAAGTATAAACCAACACCGGATATTTTTTGGTTGGGTCAAAACCGGCGGGCTTCATCATCCAGGCATCAATGGTAATACCTTCATCTGTAGTAAATTGAAAAAACTCCTTGTAAACACAATCGTATTTATTCATTTCGGCTTTCAAGTTTGTATTATCTTGCAACACACGCAGTTCGTTTCCTTTGTTATCATTAATAGTATAATAGTGAGGTTGTGTGGGCGAAGAGTAGGTATTGCGATAATAATTTCCGGATGTACAGAACGATACATTATTCCAGCCTGTTTCGTTTGAAAGTCGGTTTTTTTTCTTTCCTGCAAAATCAATTACATATAAGTCTCGCCCCAGCCGGTCGGCCTCATTCGATAAATAGAAAATCTGTTTGGTTTTTGGATTCACATGTGCAATAGAAGCCACCTCCCAATTTCCGGAGGTAAGTTGTTTTATTTTTCCTTCAAAATCAATATGATAAATATGATTAAAACCATCCCGCTCGGAAGCCAAAATCATAGAGTTGTTATCGGGTAGAAAATGATACGTATCCGCAACATTCAACCAATAGAGATTCGTATCGGTAAAAACAATAGAATAATTGTGGGTTAACAAATTGTATTTAACAAAATCTAATCTGTTTTGCAAACGGTTTAATTGCAAAACCATAAGCTCAGTAGAATTGGAGAGCCAATACAAACGCGGGTAATATACCTCATCGTAGGTTTTAATATTTATTTTCTCTGTTTGAGCATTTTCAGTATCATATATATAAATATCCACTACAGAGTTGTCTTCTCCGGCTTTTGGGTATTTGTATTTATATTCTTCGGGGTAAAGTTCACCCCAAATAGTCATCGAAAACTCTTTGACATTGCTCTCATCGAAACGCATAAAGGCTAAATATTTCCCGTTTAGCGACCATGTAAATGTTTTAGAGATATTTAACTCCTCTTCATACACCCAATCGGGCAGTCCGTTAAGGATACGGTTTTCTTCGCCGTCGAAAGTAATTTGAGTTTCTTTTCCGGTTTTCACATCCAGATAAAAAAGATTCAGGTTGCGCACGAAAGCAACCCTTTCCCCATCGTTAGAAAATGCAGGAAAACTAATTTTTCCTACGGAGGTTTTGCCTACCGGTATCAAAGTATTTTCCTTTATATCAAATACATAATAGAATCCTTTGGTAGTTCTTCTGTAAATATTTTCAACCTCAGTAGCCAGCAACATTTTATCTTCATTTTTAGAAAAGGAATAAGAATCAATATCATCCAAAGATAATTTATTATTTGACAAAGTGGTCAGCATTTCATCCGACAAAACAGTAGAGATAAATTCGCCGGTAGCGAAATGGTGTTTGTCAATTCCTATTTCCGAAATTACCGTATAGGCATCGCTGGTGGGCATGGATTGAAATCCGGGGATGCCCACGCCACGCAGCGCCCCATTTTTATAAATATCTTCTAACGTAAGTATTTGCGAAAACGCTGTAATTGAAATTGTTACAAAAATAAAGAGAAGAATTTTTTTCATAGAGCATATTTTTACAAAAATAGATTTTTTATATTACACGTTTTCAGCCTTAGAAAAAAAGATTTTGACCTCAAAAATTTTCCTATATTCGCGCCACCAAAAAAAACAGGATGTTATACACTTAAGTCCTGCAAGGACAACACTTTATTAACCGTAGATTTTAATCTACGGAACAAGTACAAACAATAATTAACACCAAACAATAAAAGTTATGGCAGACAAAAAATTCTTATCCTGCGATGGAAATTACGCAGCAGCCCATGTGGCTTACATGTTTAGCGAAATAGCCGCTATCTATCCGATAACCCCAAGTTCCACAATGGCAGAGTACGTGGACGAATGGTCGGCTTACGGACGTAAAAATATTTTCGGTGAAACCGTAAAAGTAGTAGAAATGCAATCGGAAGCCGGCGCTGCGGGCGCTGTGCATGGCTCGTTGCAAGCCGGTGCGCTCACTACTACATTTACAGCATCACAAGGCTTATTGTTGATGATTCCCAATATGTATAAAATCTCCGGAGAACTTCTTCCGGGCGTATTTCACGTTTCTGCACGCTCTTTAGCAGCGCAGGCTCTATCTATTTTCGGAGACCACTCCGATGTGATGAGCACCCGTCAAACAGGATTCGCTATGCTGGCAACCGGCTCTGTACAAGAGATTATGGACATCGCGCCTGTGGCACACCTTGCCGCAATTAAAGCCCGTATGCCATTCCTGCACTTCTTCGATGGCTTCAGAACTTCTCACGAAATGCAAAAAGTGGAAGCCGCCGACCAGGAAGCCATGAAAAAATTGGTGGATTTTAAAGCCTTACAATCTTTTAGAAACAACGCCTTAAATCCTGAACACCCTGTTACCCGCGGTACCGCCCAAAACCCCGACATCTACTTCCAAACAAGAGAGTTGCAAAATAAATATTACGACGCACTTCCCGATATTGTGAACCAATATATGGAAGAAGTGAGTAAAATTACCGGCAGAAAGTATGCTCCGTTTACTTATTATGGTGCACCCGACGCAACCGATATTGTGGTTGCTATGGGCTCTATTACCGATACTTTGAAAACCATTGTGGACAAATTAGTGAATGATGGTAAAAAAGTGGGTTTGGTTTCTGTTCATTTGTACAGACCTTTCTCAATGAAGTATTTCCTGAATGCATTGCCGAAAACTGCTAAGAAAATCTGTGTTTTAGACAGAACCAAAGAGCACGGCGCAAATGGAGAACCTTTATATTTAGATGTAGTTGAAGTTTTCTATCAAACCCCGGTAAACTCAAAACCGATGATTATGGGTGGTCGCTATGGATTATCTTCTAAAGATACAACGCCGGCAATGATGCTCTCCGTTTTTGAAAACTTAGCATTAGACAAACCTAAAACGCAGTTTACAATAGGTATTGTGGATGATGTTACACACAAATCGTTACCGTTGTTGCCTGAAATTTCCGTGTTGCCTAAAGGCACTTTTGAGGCCAAATTCTACGGCTTGGGCGCAGACGGTACCGTTGGCGCAAACAAAAACTCCATCAAAATTATTGGGGATAACACAGATAAATATTCGCAGGCATATTTTGCCTACGACTCTAAAAAATCGAGCGGCTTTACATGCTCACACTTGCGTTTTGGAGATCAACCAATTTTAGCGCCTTACTTAGTGGGTACACCCGATTTTGTTGCTGTGCACGTGCCCTCCTACTTAGAAAAGTACGACACGCTGAAGGGGTTGAAAAAAGGCGGCACTTTCCTCTACAATTCATTATGGGATGTAGAAGAAACCAAAAAACGTTTGCCCGACCATGTGAAAAAATATTTGGCGGAAAACAACATAAGTATGTATATCATTAATGCTACGGCGTTGGCGGAAAAAATTGGCCTGGGCAACAGAACCAACACTATTCTTCAATCGGCGTTTTTCAAAATCTCCGGCGTAATTCCTTACGAGTTAGCGGTTAAAGAGATGAAAAAAGCGATTGAAAAAACGTACGGTCGCAAAGGGGGAAAAGTGGTGGAAATGAACAATAAAGCTGTGGATGCAGGCGCTGACGTGATTAAAGTGGAAGTACCATCAGAGTGGGCAAAGATTGAAGTGAAGAAAGAAGCCGACACCCGCAATATTCCGGAGTTTATTAAAAAGATTATGGAACCGATGACGGCGCAAAAAGGGGATACCCTTCCTGTGAGCGCGTTTTTGGGCTACGAAGACGGCACTTTCCCTGCAGGAACCACCGCTTACGAAAAACGTGGT
>Ga0209628_10001574_pt1 | contig 14922 bp, 15 predicted proteins | sample TergutCu122P4_FD_187285 | JGI IMG/M metagenome (GOLD analysis project Ga0209628, IMG submission 187285) | Cubitermes ugandensis P4 segment gut microbial communities from Kakamega Forest, Kenya - Cu122 P4 (SPAdes) (version 2) | ecosystem: Host-associated > Arthropoda: Insects > Digestive system...
CAGACCACTTCAACTCGGAAGATCATATGCACAGTGTTTTGGGACAGAAAAGGCGTTCTGCTTGTGGACTTCTTGCCTCAAGGCTCCACAATCAACGCAGGTGTCTATTGCGACACACTTAAAAAATTGCGTCGCACAATCCAGAATAAGCGACGTGGCATGCTTAGCCGGGGTGTTGTGATGATTCATGACAACACCTGCCCACACACTGCCGCCGCAACGCAAAATCTCATCACAACATTTGGCTGGGAACAATTGGATCATCCCCCCTACAGCCCAGACTTAGCGCCAAGTGATTTTCATTTGTTCCTGCATCTTAAATCCTTCCTTGTTGGCCGGTGGTTCCACGACAGCGAGGTCAAAGAAGCCGTTACCATGTGCTTTGCATCGCAGGGGGCATCATTCTACAATGACGGGATACAAAAACTGGTGCAACGCCATGACAAGTGCCTCAACAGTGGTGGAAACTATGTCGAAAAGTAGCGTACGGTGTGTACATGAAATGGCAATATACATGGTTTGTAATATATTCTTGTTTTTTTATTAATAGCCCATTGGAACTTACTTTCTGGATAACCTACGGAGAAGTTACATTACTCACTGTAATGTTGGATGGCATCTCACAATGTCAGTAGCCCAGTATGGTCTGCTTCATGTTTCTGTATAGGCATCGACACTCCTAAGATACAGACCAGGTACCAGAGCAACACATGCCATTACTGTAATTTTTATTAATGTGTCCACGTTAATAAGCTCATTCACAGATGTAAGAGAACATAAGATCTCTCCTGCTTGAACTGTTACGTAGTTGTATGGCATCAAGCCTGTAGAGCACAAAATATGAATAAGAATGACATACCTATTTTTAAAAAATATGGTAGTAAAAATACTTGTAGAACTTAATGTCATAAGATACAGGCATATCTATGAAGTAGGAACCTTCTGCATTGTATTTACAACAGCACACATACACATAATACTTCCAACACTAGCATATAGCCACCTTTTTAGGCACATTCACAAAACTGCGATAAGGGACTATGAGTTTCGTCATGTCTGTTGGTCTTGTCTGTCCATCCACATTGAACAACTCTGCCCCTACCAGGTGGATTTTCATGAAATTTGATAGTGCATATTTTACAAAAATCTGTCAAGAAATTTCAAGTTTCATTAAAATCTGACAAGAATAAAGGGTACTTTACATGAAAAACAATACATTTTTTATCATATCTTGCTCAGTTCTTCTAAGAATGAGAAGTGATTAACATTGCAGACAAAAGTTGTAGAGAAAATCACAACACACATTTTATGTTCACTAACATTTTTTGAAAATCATGCTCTTTATGAGATAATATGGAAAAATACTGTATAGCCAGACAGTCCACAGATGACAATATGGTGCATGTACATTGCATGCTGGATACCTACAGCTAAAAACATGCCCTCAGAATATGTAATACTAATTGCTTTTTCCCTGCATCAGTGGTTGCACAATGTGCCTCAATGGTACATTATACGTACACTGACTGTCTTGTTTCAAAAATGCCATCATGTTCATAATTCATACTCTGTGGAAAAGTATGAAACGAGAATGTGGACAAACATGGACGATGGGCATAGGTTAATATACACTTCTATAATTTGAATTTTTGAAGATCTTTACTTTTTTTAAGTATCTTAATGCCTAACCATAAACAGTGAAACATCTGGGACATGTTATTTAAGTACCGACACTACATTTGGACCAAGAAAAGAATTAACTTTCTTCCCCTCATCAGTCTGGCTGACAGCTCCTCTCTGTGTGCCTTTTCCAATTCTTACCAATTACCTGGCATTTTGTTCAGATGTTTTTTTGTTATTAGTTTCATTTTTATTCAATACTGTTTATATGTAGTTTTTTTTTGTATAATATTCAAGCTACAATCACTTTTCTGTCATTTCCTTAGTTTAACACTAATGTCACACTGATCAGAAAGGGGGAAAGTTGCAAAATTAGACTAAGTGGCCATACTTCCACTCACAAGTCATATCATTGTATTATATTAAAATACATGTACTACAATACTTGCTATAAAACTGACAATATTTTACTGAAGTAAATTACTAACAATTGTAGCACCGAATAGTAATAAAGTAAATGGCTCCCCCTCCTAAGGCAGCAAGTTGTAACCGCCAGTAGCTGATTTGAACCCTCACTACATGTATTTATTTGAACCCTCACTACATGTATTTATTTGAACCCTCACTACATGTATTTATTTGAACCCTCACTACATGTATTTATTCCTTTCCTGACTTGAGTGTAAAGGAAGTGAGTGATCAGTTTCAGATACTGGCACAATTTACCTACAGAAAATGGGGCTGGGTGGGCCCTTGAGCCTTTCTGGATGTGATACATGGCTCTCATGACACAAGCAACTGTCGTGACTTATATTTATAAGACTGTTGAAAAGAGTGTGGCTTAGTAAATAAGAAAAGAAATACCCACACTGTTCTGACATTTGTTATAGATTTGTAGCTTTTACCTTGCCTTCTTTCTATTAGATCAATGGAGCTCAAGAAGAAAGAATACTTCTACAAATAGTCATATATGCAATAATGAAGCTTGGTCTTGTAGTCCAACAGGTGAAACAAAAATTACACGTATTGAAGAATAAAGATGTGGATGAAAGAGAGATGAACAAACAGGAATGAAGAAAAACTTACACAGCATCATACCTTCATAGATTGCATTCTCCAACAAGTGCTTTTTGGGTGAATGGGAGATTGAAATGGGCCAGACATGCAGCATGTAAGCAGAAAAAAAAATGCATACAAAATATGGATTGTAAAACTGCACAAACCAGTTGGAGGAACATGTCACACATGGAAGGATAATATTTTTTTAGTTTTTAAATAAATTATATGATTTCAATAACTTGACAAGGAAGTCCATTGGTAGACTACAACAAAGTGGTGAATCTGTTAATTTCCATTACAACATGGGATATTTGGCACAGCTGGGTTATTTTTTGAAGGAGATCTGTACCTTGCCATTAGTATACATGATGTCCCATTATTTATTTGCACCATCATGTTTTTGCACACTTCAGCTCTGGTGACTGGAAAGTATGTGGGATGATGATTCGCAAGACAAAACCTACGAACTCTGAGAAAAACCTGCACCACTGTCACTCTGTCCACCAAACATCCAACATGGACAGCCACGGAAATGAGCTCAGGTGTCTGCTATAAAAAGCCAGAACCTAAATACTTGAGCTATGGAACAGCTAGAATAAAACACAAATAATAAAAATAAGTATAAATGTTCTTATAAGAGGCTTGGAGCTGATTTACTATACCTAGCACTATAGTTATGAAGAATGTTTGGACTGGAACATCCAGTAAAGGGCATGACAAGTTGATGAGCCAATTTGGGGACACAGGGAACATCCTCAAAAATAGCAGGTAGTATAATAATCGGTGCTGGTTCCTTGTAACCTGCAACACATAAGCAAGCACTATTCCCATCTGAAGAATCCACATGAATGCCAGCCCTAGAACTGGAAGAAAACTTATACAACAAAACATATAAAATATTATATTTTAGTTATTACAGGTATTTGTTCTGTTTCTTTTTTCCCATATTTTAAATTCATTTGAAGAACTGACTGTCCTAAGCAATTTTCATGCCACTAATTCTGTGCCCAGTTGCAAGCAGAACAAGAATGTTGCATTTATGGTTATCAGACAATAAGAATTGGCATTAAAATTTTATATAAAAACAAATATACACCATCAGCAAACACAGAACAATTCATGACTTTTCTGGTCCACTGACAGACTAGCTCCTTCAAACAGGCCCACCAGATAAGGATCCTTCTGCCCCCTTTCAACCTCACAGATGAAAACAGACCCCTTTTTATCCAGCATTAAACCTGTCACTCAGAATCCCTTCCCTTTTCTGTATATTGTTATTTTACATGTCACTGTTGACACAGGCCACATTTTACAGAGTTTCAGTGGCAACAAGATAGCTAGGGCCAGGTATGAAGCATGCACACAAAATACACTTAAGTTCATATTTTCCTGTGCTCTGAGACATGATAAAACTATCTCTCTATATATTTGTAAGTATCACAAATGTCACTCTGGCCAGAAACAACATTTCAAATAGCAACATCATCCACTGTGACAGTACAACAATTTAGGCACGAGTACAGGAGGAGCCTACCAAGTTAACCATTGAACTTTTCTGTTACAAGAATTCTGTGAACAAATATTGTGTACATGAAGGATAAAGTACTGGCAGACCTGTGAGGAAAGAACATATTGAAAACACAGTACAATCGTTTTATTGTCTGGGGGTTTGTTAACGAAAATTCCTGTATTATTCCATTTCCACTGGCTCAGTACATGGATCACTGATGTCTGTGCAACAGGCAAACACAATATTTTCAAAAAAGTGTGGCAGGAGGATGAATATCCGATTGACATTGCGTGAGTTGCAATGCTTGTAGAGAACTTTATGTGTCCTGAACTGATCTTTCAGATGGTTTGTATTTCTTCAAAATACATTAAATGTGCTCTGGGTAATGAATGATAAAAATTGTAAAGTTACTGGCAGACATCCTCTACAATTAATAGAAACAAGACTGACATTTGCACAGACAAATGCATTTCACATACACTAGTCATGAAGCCCATGTTGATAACTGATACTTAACAACTCAAAAATAAAACAGTGTAAGAAGAAAATGTTCACTGTGATCCATGGATACACATATTATTTAACAACACTATGAATTGCAAGGATATGTACTAGTGAATGAGATAAGAGGACAATTATGACCAGTGAATCTGAATACATGGACATAGTAATGGCCTCTTTTGACTTCAATACAACTATTTCTTGGCATACATAATATGTTCTTAAATGCACCTCATTAAAGGTTTAGGCCTTAATGGAAACCAATTAATACTCAGCCCTATAATGTGAACTGGATCAAAACTGCATGCAGCTGTTAAATACTCAAAGCACCAAATTTTGTCAGGTATGTATTGTTATCAAACTTGCTTAAGAGCTGCAGAAACAGAGATATTCAAATGCTGAGCATGTACTTGACATACCTTTTCTTGCAGCATCTTCATCTTATTTGGAATATAATATTCAATAAGATCTTTGCCAAGCCAGTATGACCACAAGTAGCAGCATGTAGCACCAATGCCAGTTAAGAAACAAGCCAAAGGGAACCCTACATGTATTCCAAACAGTGCTCCAGCAAGGACATTCTACAAATTGAAAACACAGTTACAATAAAATGTCCGTTAGTTACTACAGTTTTGCTGCAAAATGTATAGAGATTAAGGAATGTGATTAGAAGAGTGGTAAAATACAGCTCTAAGTCATGTACATCAGGGTGACAAAGCTACAGAAGAATGGGTGTGAAAAAAAGAAACCCTTTAAAAAGACCCATAGATGTGCAGAGTTACACAAAACTGAAAGTGATCCTGAAACATGAATTATCATTATTGAAGACACTACTACACACAAGGAGAGATGGGAAGGAACATGCAGACAGATTCCATGAAGACAGGTGGCCAAAGACAGCATGCAGTCATGAATGTACATGGGAATGAACAAAATAAATGACCAAACACATGCTGGAAAGAAGACTTTGAGGCTGATAAAACAAATTAAGTCACTGAACCCATAAAGACAAGACGAACTAATGAAAAATCTGGTGTTCCGGATCATATAATTAGACATGGATAATGTGATTCAGTATACAGAATATATACTTGCCAGTAGTGCAGAGCCAGGAATGATGAAAGTCTGTTTGTAGATATAGGCACTACAAAATAATGTGAAGACATACATCCAGTTACTGTCTTTGTATAACATTAGGATTTTGGCTAAATGCTGCAGGTCTTCAAGATTATGAGGGAAATGTAGATTAGGCTACAAAAAAAATCAATAACAGAATAGTCTGAAATTAGTCAGAAGTAACAATAGCAATTCAAATAAAACAATTAATATACCCATCTTATTACAATCCACAGAATCATTTCAAATCATTTATTTTATGTATTTACTAATCTATAATGTATTTAACAGTTATGTCAGTAGCTCACACTGTATAATTTAAAACAACTGGATTACAGTGAATTATCATCTGGAAAGGATATGGAAGGAGGCAGTTTAAATTAAGGCACTAAACAGGCACTTGCCTAGAGGTACTGATGAAAACAAAAAAAGACCCCAGTCAAGATAATCATACCATCTAAGACTTGAAGTGTGAGCTTCTCAAATAAAACTCATAAGCAGAACCACTTGAGCCAAACTGCTCAGTCAATTAAATGGAAAGTAGCAAATGATGTGCATTAATCCTTACAGTTCTGGACATGCAAATCTGTGGAATGTGCAGTACAACAATGACAAAATCCTATTGACAAATGTTGATAAGAAGAGGATGGGATTTCTAACTTTACAGGAACTGTCTTCTTGGATATGGTGCAGTCACAGAAACTGGTAGATGCAAACATAATTATAAATCAGTCTAGGTTTAACAGTCTGTCAGTGCATTCATAAAATGGTACATACAAGCAAAATATGTTGAATTAACCTAATTGCTGACACAGCTGCCATCAAATACTGAACTTTAGAACTGTAGTATTTTGTGCAACAAAATCAGTAGATGTGATCTGATGGTGTCTTTTTCTGTGAAATATTAAACATTTTGTCACAATGGAAATTGCAGTAAAACAAAATATATCTTTAGCAATGTGTGAACCTGTTTACCACAAAAATTTTATGTGGTATATGACAAACAATATTAAAAAAAAAAATTCTGAGACTTTAATGAATGTCTGTAACTTTAGGTCTACTATTATCACCATTTCACTTACTTCGTATTCTACATCAAGTGCTGGAGCTAAACGTGTTAAGAAGTATAACCATGCAGTTGCCAGGGCCCATATTGGTACAAGATACAATATATGACCCATAGAACATGAGGTTTGGCTGACTGTAACAATGAGGCATAGTACATTAAAACCACTGTACATGACAAATAATTAAAACAGAAACTATATGAACAATATTTAACCTGGGATACAAAGACATATAATTTGGTAGACCGTTACCAATATTTCAAAGGAAACTACTACTGCCTCCATCTTCATCCATAACACAAGCAAGGAGCTACCACACAAAATACTTGCTTGCTTACTTACTTACTAACTCCATGGAGCAGAGTCCTTCTTGAGAAGCTGATCAGTTTTAAGCTAGTCAAGAAATTCCCCGCATTTTATGGAACCCCGAACGTTCATTACCAAATTCACAAGTGCCCGCCACATGTCCCTATCCTGAGACAACTTGATTCAGTCCATACCCCCACATTCTACTTCCTGAAGATCCATCTTAATATTATCCTCCCATCTATGCCTGGGTCTCCCAAATGGTCTCTTTCCCTCAGGTTTCTCAACCAAAACCCCTGTATACACCTCTCCTCCCCCATATGCACTACATGCTCCGTCCATCTCATTCTTCTCCATTTTATCACCCAAACAATATTTGGTGAGGAGTACAGATCATTCAGCTCCTCATTATGTAGTTTCCTCCACTCTCCTGTCACCTCATACCTTCTAGGCCCAAATATTCTCCTCAGCACCCTATTCTCAAACACCTTCAGCCTGCATTACTCCCTCAGTGTCAGCGACCAAGTTTCACACCCATACGAAACAAGAGGAAAAATTATAGTTCTGTATATCGTAATGTTTAAACTTTTGGTTAACAAACTGGAAGACAAAAGATTCTGCACCAGATCATACCAAGAATTCCCTTACTTCAATCTGCTCTTAATTTCTTCCTGAATAGAATTTTGATTTGTTAAGGTTGTTCCCAAATATTTGAAATCTTTCACCCTTTCAAAGGAACTATTATTAATCTTTATATTGTGACTTCATCCGGCATTCTGATTGAGACATGACCATGTACTTAGTTTTATCAGCATTCACTTCTAGTCCAGTCTCCTTACTAGCCACTACCAGAGAGTCTGCATTTCCCTTCATAGTATGTACGCTTCCCCCCAATATATTATCGTCAGCATAAACCAGAAGCTGATGTGTACCATTTAATTTCAAGCCATTCTGGTCTACCTGAACCTTCCTACTGGCATACTCTAAAACAAAGTGGAAAAGAAATGGTGATAGAGCATCTCCTTGTTTTAAACCATTCCTAACAGGAAACATGTCAGACAAATCCTCGCCTACCCAGACTCTGCTATACCTTTCAGACACATTTTTATTAGCCATACCAGTTTCAAAGGGATACCAAAGTCAATGATAATATTACACAAGACCTCCCTCCTAACTGAATCATAAGCTTTCCTGAAGTCTATAAACAGCTGATGCACTGTTTCGTTGTACTCCCATTTTTTCTCAAGTATCTGACGAATGGAGTATATATGATCAGCAGTTGACCTGTTGTGTCAAAATCCACATTGATGATCTCCACTCATTTCCTCTGCATATGATGTTAACAGGGGCCTGCGGTAGCGTAGTGGTTAAGGCGCTGCACTACTAGTTGGACGGTCCCGGATCGATTCCCAGTGGTGTCACTGGATTTTTCAGTGACATATTCCTTCCTACTGTACCATGGCCCTGGAGTCAACACAGCCCCTAGTGAAAATGAGTACCAGGAACATTTCCTGGGGGTAAAGGCGGCCGGTGTGTGAGGCTCACCTCACCACCTTCACATGCCGAATGTCATGAAAATCTGGGAGCCTAAACCTCCTGGAACCCTCTGGGCCACACCGGGCCTATTACAGGACTCCTTTACCTTTACCTATATGATGTTAACCTTGACAGCAGAAGGTTGGATAAAATTTTGTACGTAGTTGGCAAAAGTGATATGCCCCTATAATTACTACAATCTGTTTTATTGCCCTTCTGATAGATAGGTACAATGATTGACTCCTTCCACACCTCAGGCAATTTCTCCCTATACCAAATGGAAATATTAAGTTTATGGATCTCACTACAAATTGTTCTACCCCCTGCCATAATCAATTCTGTTGGGATTTGACCAATACCAGATGATCTGTGACTTTTTTACCTCTTCAATAGCCAATTCAAACCCAAATGCACTAGGCTCAAGCACCAGATATTTTGATGTGGTAAAGTTTACTATTCTAACATTATCATTACTATCCTGATGTAGACTCTCAGTGCCAATTGTCCGTTTGAAAATATTCTCTCTCCGCAATATTTCCTTAAAATCTCCTAATAGAAATTTCTTATGGTACTTAGAAAAATGATAAAAAAACCCTGCTCTAACTACTTATAAAACTGTCTTTGAATCATCACTTTTCTTCTCACTTGGTGCATGCACATTCAGAACAATGATATTACACCAGCAGCCTCTCAGATCTATATATAACACCCTATCGCTAACAAACTACTCTCTTAACTGTCGATATCATTCGGTGGTGTACAAAAAATCCTGTTGCCAACTGACGATTTTTGTCTCCTATTTCATAGAAAAAATTATAATCCACTGCTCTTACTGTGCCCCCTTTGTCCCACCTAACCTCCTGCATACCCACTAAATCTAATGTAAATCTTGTTAATTCCCTGGCTGCTGCTGTAAGTGAACCTGCCCTATACAGGCTCCTAACATTCCAGGTACCAAATCTCAAGTCCCTTTTCCGTGCTTTGTTCATACCACAGTAGCAGTCCAGGTCTGAGGCTTTCCTTGTAAATATTTTGTAACATGATACTTTTAATGGAAAGGAGTTGTTACCACCTCACTCAGCCCCCAAGCTGGAGGACCACCCCTTGTCGGACGTCCACGACTGCTTATTTAACATATTTGCAGCTACCCTCCATACTGGAGGCCGTTCCTCCATCCACAACTTGAGGATGTGCCATGCCATGGTGACAGGCACCCACTTATCATGGGAACAATCAATATATACAGATATTACGTATGCTGTGTGTCTGTCACACTAACCATCTTCAATAATTTCAGTTTTTGTTTTTCATGCCAGATGAGACATGCCCACATGTCCTCCAAATTTACAAATCAGTGACACATTCCAGTAACATAAGATGATAAGTTTTTACAACCTTTATATTAAAATTAAGAGACTTCCTCTGAAGTTAACTAAGCCAGTGATGACAAATCTTTCTTGCAAAGAATTACTCAGCTGGTCAAGAAATTCTTTTATCAAACAATGTGTCTACAACTGTGTTCACAGCTGTCCACCAACAAACTCTAACGTAAGCCTACTAAATTGGATCTATATAGGTTCACTTTAATATTTTATTCTTGTCTGTGCTTTGGTCTGTTGCAAAGAAAATTCAGTATTAACTTTTCATTTTCTCTGTATTTGTTACACATCCAATCCACCCCACACTTGCTGATTACCCTAATAACATCTGGTGAAGACTACAAACTATGGAGAATATGCTCACTCTATGCAATGAAGTCTTCCTATGCAAGCAGCTGTGTACAGTTGATGTTCTCTGAGATGGTCTCTGCCTCCAGCAACAGGGAATGCTACAGTAAGTCATGTGGCCACACACACTGTATTTATACTCAAGTACACCATGGAAATACAAGTGGCGTGGGGCAATGATAAACAGTGGGCAGTACAGTGGTCAGTCACAACTAGGCTCAAGATTAGATGCATTTTGCAATATGCAAAATGCATATAATCTGAATGCTAATGAAAAAGGTTGACAGTTTCCTTTGTTTTGTGCTCCTAATGAAACGTGGAATTGCCTGCAGATCACCAATTAACGTAACTAAGAAACTTTACACGTTTTGCAACATGATCCTATGCCTAGTTATATCAGTCCACATTGCTTAACTCTGGGATAAGAATAACACGAAAAACTGCTTTACAGTGCAGATACAATGAGGAGCTCCAGCACGTATAGGGCACGTATTCCAATGAGGCATCCTCCAGTATTTCACTTTGCCATGTCTCACTATCATATAAGTGTGACCGGATGTTCATGGAAACTTACTGGGTCTATTTTTGAGAATAGCATGAACTTATACTTAGTATATGTAAAATACGTAAAACGACTTGGTGGTGGCGAGTACCTATGATAACATTAGTTATTTCTCCACATTCAATTTAATATGTACTTTAACATTACTTAGCTTACTGCTCTGGAACTATTACACATACAAATGGTTTCATAAGCCTTAAAATTTGTGTTCCAGACAACATGATTATACGCCACTAAATAATATGGAATCGCTGCACACGGCATCACTTACCATATTAAGTTTTGTAATTTTCATAAGAGATTATCCATAATTACCTGCAATACTAATGCATCCGGGAATATTCTAGATTTAAATTTACATGACACAGTCTTAAGACATGTTCTACTTTTACAATCCCCAGAAAGCCCTCACACACATAAAAACATCACCCAAACCTAACCTTGTTGACATTGGTTACGTGAACACAGAATGAACGTCATAATTCCGTGCAGTTGATGGATCTGAGGCACTTTTCCAAAGAAACGTCGGGGAATGGTATAATCACTTTATTCCTTCAGGCATAAACATCTTCTTCGTCAACTTTTGTACTGTCTCATATATATGGGTAGGATATGTTTCGAGTCACCGTCGATTATATCATATATTCTGTCTTCCAATGCTTCTGCTTCCCTGAAATTTGCGACTTGTTGCTCTCTAGCAGTCATTTGGTACCCTACATATCTTATCATCATTGCCGAGCCTACTTCGGAACTTGCGGTTCTCCCGGCCACAGTTTATCTCTCTGCACTGAAATCTCGGTAACCGTCGATCAGAGGTAATAATGTGCAGAAGAAGACGTAGGGCGGCGAAAGATGTGGATGTTGAAGGCAGTAATCCTACGAGATGTGATACCGTATTCATTTGCACAAGGGTACACAAGTCTCACACCAATGCAATTCCAAAATCTTCAGGATAAAATGGGAGGGAGCATGTTAACCCACAATGTCATAGTCGTTTGGCAGACTACAGGAGTTGCATTTCGCAGGTTGGAAGAGTAATATTCACCGCCGTGATAATCTCATCCTTCTTATGAGAATTTAAGTCTCAGAACCGCAAGCGTTACGTCTGGATTGCTAACAGAACAAACCTACTTTGCCCAACAACCAAATAAGGTGACAAGTTTCCAATGTGTCAATGAGAATTTGTTGCGGGGCATTTAATAGTAATCATGACACATGAAAAAGAAAGTATTTTTGGTGAAAGTTATAATTGTCACATTCAATTTACCAACAGCAAACAGTTATCCTGAGAACGGAAGTGGCATAGCACTACATCACTTAAAATTTGAAGTGCTAGGAGTGTTAAAACATGTCAGTTTTTTAACAAAAATGTATGAGTCCTCTTTGAAATTAAACTTTCAGTTCGGTTCAAGGAGTCTAATTTAATTGGCATCTAAAACTATTATATCCAATTTTTGAACATAGGAAGTTCTCAACACCATAAAAATTTCCATTTGCTTCATGATTTTACATATGTTCAAGATAAATTGTGGCAAACAGGTGAAATAAATCTGACAGATCCAACACATGGGTTTCCAGCCCAATTGCAGGTCACTGCGACTGTTACAGCTTTATTTATGACGTTTGGAACAAACTGAATTACCTTTCTCCCAGCTGATTTTAGATACAATTCTGGATCATGAATTTGTAGAGAATTACAAAGGACTATGACTCATTTGTCCCACATCTCCTCCCCCAAGAGTGAAGTGGCATGAAGCTATTAGTTTCTGTATGTATCTTACAGGCTTCTTAATGAAGATTCACTTTATTTTTTGACCCACATTTGTATAATAAAGGTTTTGAAATGAGCCGACAACACAGTGATCTTTTACATGTACAGCACTAATTACTAACTTACAAACTCATCTACCCTAAAATGTGGAATCTGCTAGTTTGCTTACACCCTCAAATCAACACACGTAAAAGGTTTATTAAACAGATATAACAAAATGAAAAATTTATACAAATTTTAGGGGTCAAGAGATGGTCGGGCCATACCGAGGGCGCCGTGTTACCGAGAGGGGACATCGGCGTCCCTTAGGGGGTCCCGGTCTCTCTCCACGGGTGCAAGATGCGAAATGCGATTTTCTTCACCCAAAAACGTCTGTGCATAAAGACCCATGTACTACGAGACGTGACCCTGTTACGCTGAACACAGCGGATCTAAAGGAGTAAAGCTTGAAAAACAATCCCCATTCCTACTGTGTGAGTGCAGGGCTAAGGTATGAATGGCAGTGGGTTAGTCTGTCTCGAACGGCGCCCTCTAGGTTACCAGGAGACCTTCCAGATGTATTGTAGCCTTACCAAGTATGGGAGCTCTGCTTGTTGGACCTACAATTCTCCCTTACTCGTGGGACGAGATATGGACAACACAGTAATAAGTACAGAGAAAACGGAGATTTCAGTAAGAGTCCAGCAAGCGTTTCTGTTCAGAGGCTCCTACCGGGGCAGCTGAACAGAACCGATTTGAGCAAAGGGGACTCCGCTGATTGGGGAGGGACAACTGTCCTTAAGCTGTGAAACTTCGGGGAACCTCGAGGGGCTGACAGAGAAATTAGGCATTCTTGGTCCCCATGTCTATTAAGAACAGACGTTGTGGTGCTACCACGAAGATTCTGAGGACGGCCAGACTTTCAGAGGCTCCACCTGGGGACTCTAGCGGTGACCGACCTCGAGCCGCTCTGGCTGATCAGCCAAACACTCAGCAGAAGTCCGGGACATCTGGGGCTCCACAAAGAAGCGGACATGCTCCGGCAAAGTGGAAATCCCCAGAGAGCGGTGGACAGTTGCCAGGCCAGAGAAAACGACAGCGGTCGGCCCGAGGCACTCCGGAGGACGGGCGTGCTAAAAGACCCAAACAGACTGGCGGCATAGCTATGCCAGAGCCTCCAGGGAGGGCCACCGGGTATCCGTCGTGTGCGAAGATTATCCGAAGAGCCAAGTCTCCAGGGAAGACTTCGTAAGACATCCAGCGAGCTATTGGCTGGTTGTGGATGAGCTCCCGGAAGAGGGGTTCATCCCCAGGCTGGCTGATTCTTACTGGTCAAAACGGGCAGCCATTATGGTATGCCAAGATGAGATGACCAAAGACTTGCTGGCCGCCAAGGTATCAACACTGTTGCCTTTGGAGGGCTCCAGGCTCAAGGTAGTGGGCTTCGACGCTCTTCCTACTTTTAAGAGGACTGGGAACGTCGTTTTTGTCACGGTTCCGAAGGTTGAACCGGGGCTGGATACCGGGCAGTGGTCGGTCTACGAGCGCAGGGATGAGCCAAATGGGGTCCGCTTGTGCTCAGTATCGATGCAGCTTCTGTCACCTTATTGAAGAGACTATGTTGGAGGCCCTTCAGCAGCGTGGACAAGCTTTTTTCTCCCTTCTGGGCGCCAAACCGGAGCGGATGAAATAAGAGTACCACTGGAGCTGGAAGAAAAGAACGAGGGGACCGAAGAAGTTATTGTGAGTACTATTTATTTTATTCAGGCAAACCTGCAACCCAGCATTGCTGATTGTAGGATTTTTACTAGAAAGTTAGGCATTAAAGGAATTGATATAACACTAATACAGGAGCCGTGGTATCGTGAGGGAAGTATCAGGGGCTTGAATATTCCAGGTTACAACCTGTTCTCTTCGAATGGGATAGACATACCTCGAGCCTGCATTCTTACGAGGAACGATACAGATTGGATGCTGCTAGGTTTCTCTTGTAGGGACATGTTAGTATTTCTTAATAAGTATAATGAGTAAGGGGCAGAGATGCTCTTGGTCGTATGCACTTCATTCCTACCGTATAATTCCGAGGATCCCAAATCGAGTTTGAGGATTTCGTGCGTTTTTTAAGGAAAATCTCGAATTTGTTGTAGGGAGCGAATCCAATGCACATC